>JAESFG010000137.1_pt1 | contig 132844 bp, 118 predicted proteins | sample 9269371 | NCBI WGS metagenome assembly JAESFG01 (sample SAMN14506227, study PRJNA617093) | algae metagenome | isolation source: Aetokthonos hydrillicola CCALA 1050 (B3-Florida) and co-occurring... | place: USA: South Carolina | collected 2013-01-01 | reverse complement strand
TCCGGCTCTGCCCCCTACGCCGTTCCGCTACGCTCCACGGCTCCGGCGTCAGAGCCGGACAGTGCACGCACTATGGGGGTCAAAGTTCGATGCCGATATGGGGTCAATGTTCAGTGCCGATTGACACAGGCGGAACTTGCGGCAGCGGCAATGACGAACAATGACTTGGTGAAGTACCTCATGTGAGGTCACTCCAAAAATTTCTATGAGCGATTTTGAGGGTGCAATTCCTAGGGCTAAGGGCTAGGGCCACCCCCACCCCTCCCCCTCATCGAATCCGACTCGGTGATACAACATTCCCGCACACGTTTAAGTCGTGTCGAGGGGGAAGGCTTTCGTATCTGTGGATGGGGCAATGGTCTGCTAGCGCCCGTAGCTCAGTCTGGGTTGTCGAGTGAGCTTGCGAACGAGACGAGCGAGCGTAGCGAGCGGGAGCACCAGTAAGCGAAATCCGTCCTCGGCATTACAGGAGCATTACAAGCCGAAGCATGCTATGATGAGTGAACCTGAGACAGACCACTAAGTCACTGACAAGGTTCGAAAGTCTGGCGCGCCCGAAAGGATTCGAACCTCTGACCCCCAGATTCGTAGTCTGGTGCTCTATCCAGCTGAGCTACGGGCGCGTTTTTGCCGGCGGATGTGCCGGGCTCGGCCGGCACAGGCCCGCGACACGGCATGAAATGCCGCCGGGGCCCGACAAGGCCGCCATTCCTAATGGCAGCGCCTGGGAAGTGCAAGGGAATTAACCGCGGGTTGGAGTGGGGCCGCGGGCAGCTGGCAGCGGGCAGGAAAAGGCTGGGTTTTGAGGGAGTAGGCTGGAAGGCAGTGAGGCAGTGAGGCAGTAGGCAGTAGGCAGTAGGGCGGGTCAGCGGACGGCGCGGTCGGGCAGCTCGATCAGGAAGGTCGCGCCGATGGCGGTGTCGAGAAGCTCGAGGCGGCCGCCATGCACGCCGATCAGCTCGAGCGCGATGGCGAGGCCGAGCCCGGTGCCGTCCTTCCGCGTCGAGCCCTTGAAGGCCTTGAACAGGTGCTCGCGCGCCTGCGCCGGCACGCCGGGGCCGTCGTCCGCCACCTCGATGAACACACGCCGCCCGTCGCGCCAGGCCTTGATATTGATCTCGCCCTCCGCGCCCTCGCCCTGCTGCTCGATGGCCTGCATGGCGTTGCGGACGAGGTTGCTCAGAATGCGGAACAGGTGCTCGTGGTCGGCGTCGACCAGAAGCTGATCGTCGAGCTCGAGCTTCCATTCGATCCTGCCCTCGCGGGGAAGGCCCAGGCCCTCGCCCACCTCGTCGAGCAATGGCCTCAGGCGCATCAGCTCGCGGCGGGGCTCGGCCTCCTCGGCGCGGCCGAAGCGGAGCGAGGCGTTGCAGAAGTTGATGGCGCGGTCGAGCGAGGCGATCAGCTTCGGCGCGAACTGCTGGACGGTGGGATCCGGGATCGCGGTCAGACGGTCGGAGATGAGCTGGGCGTTGGCCAGCATGTTGCGCAGATCGTGGCTGATCTTGCTCACCGCGAGGCCGAGCTGGGCGAGCCGGTTCTTCTGGAACAGGAGCTGGGTCAGCTCGCGCTGCATGTGGGAGAGCTCGCGCTCGGCGGTGCCGATCTCGTCGGCGCGGCCAGAGGGCACGATGATGCGGCTCGCATCCTCCGGGTTCTCGCCGAAGTGCAGCATGTTGCGCGAGATGCGCATCATCGGGCGCACGAGCAAGGCGCTGATCGCGAAATACACGAGCGCGGCGGTCAGAAGCGAGATGATGATCGACAGGTAGACGATGTTGAGGCCGTAGCGCACCATGGCCCGCTTCAAGGGCTCCTCGGGCAGCACGATCTCGATCACGTCGTCGTAGCGGGGGCCGAGCAGGCCAACAACGCGGATGATGCGGTCGTCGCGGGCGAAGAAGACGGCGGTGGCGTCACGGATCTGGGAGATGCGCTGGGAGATGTCCTCGGCGAAGGTGAGACGGGGCGGCGGGCGCAGGTCGAAGTGCGCGTCGATCGTGATCTCGCTCACGGGCGGAAGCACGAGGCGGCGAGCGCCGCCGCGGCGGATGGCGACGGCGCGCACGAGCGCGGTGCGGACGAGCTCATTGCGGAGCGCCGGCGGCACCGTGCGCCCGGGCACGGCCTCGGCGGCGAGGGCCGCGACGTTGGCCGCCGTCAGGCGGTCGTTGAGCCAGCCGATGCGGTAGTTGGCGATCGAGGGCAGGAAGATCAGGATTTCGGCCAGCATCACGAAAACGGCGGTCAGGAGCAGGAGCTTGGCGGGGAGGCCGAGGTCGAGCCAGCCGCTCTCGACGGCAGCCGCGCGGGCGCGCAGCCACCGCCAAGCCGACAGCGCGCGCTTTCCCGTCGTGCCGGTCATGCTCTCATTCGTATCGATGGGCATTGCGGTCCAAACGCCGCGTCCTCGCGGAGAGACGCGAACTCCCGCGATTCTGGCACTTCGCCCGGCGCATGTCATCCCGGCCGTGGGTGCCGGGGACGCTCGGAACATGGTCAATAGATGGTGCGATAAGGGCCGTTATCCAAGGCGCGCGACGAAATCGATGAGTTTGCGGACGGATCGGCTTGCGGCTGCAGCGGCAACGCTGCCGAGCGCGGCGCGCTTCGAGATCTCGGAGAGCGTCGGATAGGCCGCCACGGCGCCGGCCATGGCCTTGATGTCGAGCCCCTGCGACAGGGCCAGGGCCCAGACCTGGATCAGCTCGCCCGCCGATGCGCCGACGATCGACGCGCCCAAGATGCGACCTTTGTCGGTGATCACCACCTTGATGTGGCCCTCCGTCGCCCGCTCGGCCTGGGCACGGTCGTTCTCGACGAAGGAGGAGCGCAGCACGTGGATCGTGTGCTTGCCGGCGCGGGCCTGGTCCTCGGACAGGCCGACGCGGGCCAGCTCCGGGTCCGTGAACGTCACGTGGGGAATGATCGCCGGGTCGGTCTTGGCAGAGGAGAGGAAGAGGGCGCGGCTCAAGACAATCGCGGCCTGGTAGGTGGAGGCGTGCGTCGCCTGGGGCGCGCCCGTGACGTCGCCCACGGCATAGACGCGGCGGTTGGTGGTGCGCTGGCCGCGGTTGACGAGGATGCCGTGCGGGCCGGTCTTGATGCCGGCGGCCGGCAGGTTCAAGTCGCTGATGTTGGCCCGGCGCCCGGACGCGATCAAAAGGTGAGTTCCGTCGATCGTGCCGAGTCCGTCCGGGGAGGTGACGTGGGCGCGCGGGAGGCCCGCGATCGTCTCGACGCGCTCGATCTTGGTGCCCTCGAGGATCTCTACGCCCTCGGCGCGCAGCCTTTTCATCACGGCCGCCGCGAGCTCGGGGTCCTCGCCGGCAAGCGCGCGATCAGCCTCCACGACAGTCACCCGGCTGCCGAGACGCGCGTGGGCCTGGGCTAGCTCGAGGGCCGCGGCGCCGCCGCCGATCACGACGAGGCTCGCGATCTTGCGGTCGCTTTCGACGATCGTGTCGGTGGTGAAGAAGGGGCAGCCGTCGAGGCCGGGGATCTCGGGGACGACGGGTGACGAGCCAGTGGCTATGACGAAGCGGCGCGCCGCGATGCGATAGTCGCCGGCGAGCACGGTGCGTTTGTCGAGGAAGCGACCGGCGCCGAGGATCACGCTGATGCCGAGGCCGGTGTGGCGCTCCACGGAGCTACTCGGTGCGGCGGCGGAGATCACACCCTTGACGTGGGCCTGGACGGCGCGGGGGTCGATCTGCGGGTCGACGGCTGCGATGCCGAAGGCTGCGGCCGTGCGCATGGCTTGGGCGCGCCGCGCAGAGGCGAGCAGCGCCTGCGAAGGCAGGCAGCCTGTGTTCAGGCTGGCGCCGCCCATCCTGTGCTTCTCGATCAGCGCGACCCTGCGGCCGAAGGCAGCCGCCGCCTGGGCCACGGCAAGGCCGCCCGCGCCTGCGCCGATGACGCAGATGTCGACGGACAGGGGCTCGCCCGGAACCGCGGCGGCGATTGTCGGCTGGGGGGTAGGCGAGATGGCCGGGCGCTCGGGGCCATTGCTCGCGCCGCGGGCGGTGGCGGGGCCGGGTCTCGTCTCGGTCATTCCGGATGCTCCAGGCGGGCGTTGGGCGGGGAGCTTTCCTCACATTCCCAATGCTTTGCAAGGCGCACGGGAGCGTGCAGCAGGGGCAATGGAGGACATCGATCTCGAAAACGGGCGTCAGCTCAGTGGATTCGCTCTTCCGGTTGATAATCGCTCGAAGTATCGAGACTCTCGCGGGCGGGGTCGGGCGCGCGCAGCCCGGGCTCACGTCAATTGACTTCCCGCGGCTTGCAACCTATAAGCGGCCATCCCATCACGATCGGCCCCGGGAGGCGCATTCCGCCGGCACGGGGCTGTTCGATTTTCATTAGCCCGACACGGGAGTTCGAGCCGTGAAACGCACCTATCAACCGAGCAAGCTGGTCCGCAAGCGCCGGCACGGTTTCCGCGCCCGCATGCAGACCGCCGGCGGCGTCAAGGTCATCTCGCGCCGCCGCGCCAAGGGCCGCAAGCGCCTTTCGGCCTAGGCCGGCTCTGGCCCGCGCCGAGGGCCCGTGGAGCGGAGGGACGGCGGTGGCTGTCGTCACGCTCAAAAAAAGAGCTGAATTTCTGAGACTTAGAGGGGGCGCGCGGTGTGCGACGCCCTCTTTCGTGCTGGAGACGCGGCCGCGCACGGCAGCGGCCGGCGAGGCGAAGGGTGAAAAGCCCTCCGCCGGCCCTCGGTTCGGCTTCACGGTGACCAAGCAACTCGGCGGGGCCGTGGCTCGCAACCGGATCCGCCGCCGGCTGAAGGCCGCCGTCGCGCTGCTCACGGGCGAAGCCCGGCCAAACTATGACTACGTGCTGATCGCGCGCGCCGAGGCCCTCGAGCGGGCCTTCGCCGAGATCAAGAAAGACCTTGAACGGGCTCTGCAACGCGTGCATCACGCTCCTGCCCCGCGCGGGAGAGGGAAGCCCAGGCCCCAATGAGCCCGCCCGCGCGCAAATCGCCCATATCCATGCGCCGAGCTGGGGTTGTAAGAGAGCCGTTCTGAAATCGTGCGGGCCGCCGACAGCGGATGGCGAAACCCGCGGCACCTGAGGTCCTCATGAGCCAGCGCTCCCCCGACGACAACCGAAACCTGCTCATCGCGGTCGCCCTCTCGATGGCGGTGATGCTGGGCTGGCAGTTCTTCTATGCGGGGCCGCAGATGAAGGCCCAGCAGGAGAAAGCGCAGCGGGAGAAGGCGCAGCAGGACGCAGAGAAGGCAGCCAAGGGCGAGGCACCCGCGACCGTGCCGACGACACCCGGCGCCGCGATCAAGCCCGCCGAACCTGTGCCGGCTTTGCCAACGGCAACGCGCGAGGAGGCGCTCGCGAAAACCCCGCGCGTTGCGATCGAGACTCCATCGCTCACGGGCTCGATCTCGCTCAAGGGCGGGCGGATCGACGATCTCGAGCTCGTGAAGTACCGCGAGACGGTCGATCCGAAGAGCCCCAAGGTGGTCCTGTTCTCTCCTTTCGAGGGGCCGAATGCCTATTTCGCCGAGTTCGGATGGCAGGGCGCTGCGGGCAGCCAGGTGGCACTTCCCGACAGCGAGACGGTGTGGCAGCCAACTCCCGGAGCCAAGCTTACGCCTGAGCAGGCGGTGACGCTCACCTGGGACAACCGTCAAGGCTTGCAGTTCACGCGCACGATCGCGATCGACGCGAACTACATGCTCACTGTGTCGGACGACGTGAAGAACTCGTCGGCCGGCGACATCGTGATCACACCCTATGCGCGCCTCTATCGCTTCGGCATGCCGCACACGTCCGGCTACTCGGTGCTGCACGAAGGCCTGCTCGGAGTCGCAGACCACAATGTGAACTGGTGCGGCTCGTTCACGGCCAGCACGTTCTGCGAGATCACCTACAAGAAAGCGCTCGAGGACAGCGACAGCAAGAGCTTCGACAGCAAGACCGGCGGCTGGCTTGGCATCACAGACAAGTACTGGGCCTCGGCACTGATCCCGGATCAGGGCATTCCCTTCGTTGCCGATTTCCGCGGCAGGCACACCGCCAATCAGGACGTGTTCTGGACGGAGTACCGCCAGGGCAGCATCACCATCGCCGCCGGCTCGAGCTACAAAACAGAAGGTCGCCTCTTCGCGGGCGCCAAGCAGGTCAAGGTGATCGAGGCCTACGAGGAGGACCTCAAGATCCAGAAGTTCGAGCTGATGATCGACTGGGGCTGGTTCTACTTCATCACCAAGCTTCTCTACTATCTGCTCGACTGGCTCTACAAGTTCCTCGGCAACTTCGGCCTCGCCATCCTCGCCGTCACCGTGCTGGTCAAGGCAGCGTTCTTCCCGCTCGCCAACAAGAGCTACGAGAGCATGGCGAAGATGAAGAAGCTGCAGCCGCAGATGGAGCAGCTGCGCGAGCGCTACAAGGACGACAAGGCCAAGCAGCAGCAGGAGCTGATGGCGCTCTACCAGAAGGAGAAGATCAACCCGCTCGCGGGCTGCTTGCCGATCGTCGTGCAGATCCCGGTCTTCTTCGCGCTCTACAAGGTGCTGCTGGTGTCGATCGACATGCGGCATGCACCGTTCTTCGGCTGGATCCACGACCTCTCGGCCGTCGACCCCACGTCGATCTTCAATCTGTTCGGGCTCCTGCCGTTCGCTGCGCCCGCGTTCCTGCACGTGGGCGTGTGGCCGATCATCATGGGCATCACCATGTGGCTGCAGATGCAGCTCAACCCGCCGCAGCCGGATCCCGTGCAGCAGCAGATCTTCTCGTATATGCCGCTGATGTTCACGTTCCTGCTGGCGTCGTTCCCGGCGGGCCTCGTCATCTACTGGGCATGGAACAACACGCTCTCGATCGCCCAGCAGTGGTACATCTCGCATCGCCAGGGCGCCGACGTCCACCTCATCAACAACCTGAAGCGAACCTTCGGGCCGGTGACACGGCTTCTCACGCGCAGCTCCGAATCCAAGGGATGACCGGCTCGACGCTCTTCACGCCCGAGGACCTCGAGGCCGGAGAGCGCCTGGTCCTCAAGCCCTGGCAGTTCGTGAAGGGGGTGGTGGCGCTCGACGGACTGCCGGACAACGGATGGACCGAGGTCGCGTTTGCCGGGCGCTCGAACGTCGGCAAGTCGAGCCTCATCAACGCGGTCGTGCGCAAGCACGGGCTTGCGCGCACGTCGAACACGCCCGGGCGCACGCAGGAGCTCAACTTCTTCGTCCCGGCCGAGGAGCCGCTCTATCTCGTCGACATGCCGGGCTACGGCTTCGCCAAGGCGCCGAAGGAGAAGGTCAAGGAGTGGACGGCGCTGATCCGCGCCTATCTCAGCGGGCGGCCGACGCTCCGGCGCGTGTTCCTGTTGGTCGACAGCCGGCATGGGATCAAGCCCCCCGATCAAGAGATCATGAAGATGCTGGATCAGACCGCCGTCTCGTATCAGGTGGTGCTGACCAAGGCCGACAAGATCAGCGTGCCGGCGCTGGCCAAGGTGGTCGCTGCGACCGAGCTGGAGCTCTCGAAGCACCCGGCGGCGTTCCCGTCGATCCTCGCAACCTCCGCCGAGAAGGGCCCCGGCGTCGCCGAGCTGCGTGCAACCCTGGCGGCGATCCTGAGGGATTAGACCGCCTTCTCTCCTCCCAGGGGAGGGAGTGAGTGCGACGCAGACGCTGGGAGGCAGCGGAGTTCAGCCCAGGTACTTCTTGGCGAGGAGCTTCACGATCACGAAGCCGCTCTCGCCGAACTTGGCGAGCAGGCCGCCCACGATGGCAGCGGCCGTCCAGCCGAGCCAGCGGCCGGCCGCACGCGCGTAGTTGATCGACACCCGCACGTCGATGGTCTGGTCGGGGAGCGCCGTCTCGGCAGTCACGCCGTCGGCGCCGATGGTTCTCGCCGAGACGATGAGCTGAAGCTGGCGGCGACCGCTCTGGCGCGGCGTCACGGTCCAGCGCCATCGAGCGAAGTCGTCGGTGTCGAGATCGAGCATCTTCTCGATCCACTGCGTCTCGGGCGAGCGGGTCTCGATCCAGAAGCCGCCGCCCGGAGCCTTCAAGCGCACGGACATGGCTTTCGTCACGACGATCTCGTGGCTGAACACGGCGCCGCCGCCCTGCAGCCCCTCGGTGATGGCCTTGACGTCGGCGCGTGCGATGCGGGCCTCCACGAGCATCGGCACGCCAGCGCGCATGCGTCGCGGGATGTTCTCGACGAGCTTGCCGGATTCGATCAACGGCCACTGGCCAACGAAGGGGCCGGAGCTTGCGCGTCGGGTCTCCGGCGGCTGCGGAGCGGAGTAGCCTTGGGGTTGAGCAACGGGCTGCTGTGGCGCGGCAGCGGGGGGCGCGCCAAACCGCGCGGGGGCCTGGGGTGCCGTCGGCGGCGGCATCGGCGGCGCAGGAGCGCGCAGGTCCGGATAGGGCGCGCGTGGCGGAGGGCCGGCAGTGGGCTCGGTTGGCGCGGCCGACGGCTCGGGATCGATTTGCAGACGCCCGGGACCCTGCGCAGAGGGCGGCGGCTCTGCGTACCGCGGCTGCGTGCCGAGCTCCGGATAGTTGGGGCGTTGAAGCGGAGCCGGGGCGGCGGCAGGTGCTGCTGCCGGCTGAGGCGCTGGAGCGGGAGGTGGCGCGGCCGGAGGCTCGGGCGGGAGGCGGCTCTGCAGGCGCTCGCGGGCGGAGGCGAGAATCTCCTCGGTGCTCGCGGGACGGCCCGAATCGGGTGGCGGCATCGGCACGGTCGCACGCGGGGCCGGCATAGGCTCGTACGTCTCGGGCGGCGCCATGCGCGGAGGAGGCGCCGGGCCGGTGACGGGAGTGGGCGACGCCTGCTGCGGCGACGCCGTCGCACGCTGCAGCGCGCGAATGGCTTCCTCGAACGTGAGCCCCTGGTTGCGGAGGAGGTGCGCTGCCGTGCTCTTGGCGTCGCCGACGATGGCGGCGAGCACTATGGCGCCGTTGATCTCGCGGCGGCGGCCCTGCTGTGCGGCGGCGGCGGCTGCTTCGAGGATGCGCCGGAGGTCTGCCGAGATCATCACCGCCTGAGCACCGGGATGCTCGACCCTGTCCTCGATGCGGCCGAGAAAGTCGGACACTTCCACCGTAAGCCGGGCGAGGTCGACGCTGCTCGACTTCATCACCACGGTGGCCTCGGGGTCCTCGCAGAGCGCGAGCAGAAGGTGCTCGAGGGTCACCTCGCGGTGGGCCTGGGCGGTGGCGTACTCGGCGGCACGGGTGAGCGTCGCCGTCAGGAACGGCGACATGGGAATCCGGCCCAGCTCGTCCGCGATCATGGTGGTCATTGCCGCGTCCTCTGGGCGCACTCGAAGTGCCGGAAAGGGCGCCCGCTGGCGGGCCGCAAGGGGCCCTGCCCTGGGGCTCGGCTGGGCGAATCTATCATGCAGGATATGACGTTATGATGCGGCACGCGGCAAGGTTGGACCCGGAGATCGAGGAACTCAACGCGTAATCTTGGCGCGCGAATGTGTGGGAATTCCGTTGAGGCGGGCTATCCACCGGTTATATGTGCTCGCCGAGGCGGAGACCGCCGCAGATGGCCGATTGCGTCGAGAGGGACTATGGCGAACGTGACCGACGTGCTGGGTGCCGCCCAGGACAAATCCAACGCGGTCGAGGTCTCGGCCCACGTGCAGGCGCGCATCCTCGCGGAAGCGCTGCCCAACATGCTGCGCTACGACGAGCAGACCGTCGTCATCAAATTCGGCGGCCATGCCATGGGCGACCAGGCGCTGGCCGACGCCTTCGCCCAGGACATCGTCTATCTCAAGCAATCCGGGGTCAACCCGATCGTCGTCCACGGCGGCGGCCCGCAGATTGCGAGCATGCTCAAGACCCTCAAGATCGAATCATCGTTCGTGCACGGCTTGCGCGTCACCGACAAGGCGACCGTCGAAGTGGTGGAGATGGTGCTCGCCGGGCTCATCAACAAGGACATCGTCTCGGCCATCAACCGGCAGGGCGGCAAAGCGGTCGGCATCTGCGGCAAGGATGCCAACCTGATGATCGCGCGCAAGATCACGGAGATGGCCGACCCCGAGACCAACGAGATGAAGCCCGTCGACATCGGATTCGTCGGCGATCCGGTGCAGGTCAATCCGCACATCGTCGACGTGATCTCGAAGTCGGACCTCATTCCGGTAATCGCGCCGATCGGCATCTCGCGTGATGGTCAGACGCTCAACATCAATGCAGACACGTTCGCCTCCGCGCTGGCGGCGCGCATGAAGGCCAAGCGCCTCCTGCTGCTCACCGATGTCGAGGGTGTGCTCGACAAGAACGGGGCGCTGATCGCGGAGCTCGCCGTCGACGAGGCGCGGGAATTGATCCGCAACGGCACTATCACGGGTGGCATGATCCCGAAGATCGAGGGCTGCATCGAGGTCGTGGAGGCGGGCGTCGAGGCCGTCGTCATCATCAACGGGCGTGTGCCGCACAGCGTGCTGCTCGAGCTCCTGACCGATCACGGCGCCGGAACGCTGGTCGGGCGGCGCAAGCCGAAAGTGAAGGCGGTCTGATGGGCGCCGAGCACGAGGGCGCGTCAAAGGCGGAGGAGGGCGGCCGGGCGCCGTGGGTGCTCGCGCCGCGGCCCGGCGCCGAGCGGCGCGCGTTCGAGCGCACGCAGGAGTGGATCTTCGATCTCGACAACACGCTCTATCCGGCCGAATGCAATCTCTTCGCGCAGGTCGACCACCGCATGGGCGAGTTCATCGCCAAATACCTCGGCGTGCCCTACGCCTACGCGCGTCACCTGCAGAAGAGCTACTATCGCCAGTTCGGCACCACGCTCTCCGGGCTCATGATCGTGCACAAGCTCGACCCGACCGAGTTTCTCGACTACGTGCACGACATCGACCTTTCGGTGGTGCCGGAGGCGCCGGAGCTGCGCGCCGAGATTGCGCGGCTCGGGGGCCGGCGGCTCATCTACACCAACGGCTCGCGCCGGCATGCGGAGCGCGTGGCCGAAAAGCTCGGTGTGCTCGACCTTTTCGAGGACATTTGCGACATCGCGGCCTGCGATTACGTGCCGAAGCCCGAGGCGGAAGCGTTCCGGCGCATGGTGGAGCGCCATGGCGTCGTCGCGACGCAGGCGGCAATGTTCGAGGACATGCCGATGAATCTCGCGGCGCCGCACGCGCTCGGCATGACGACGGTGCTCGTGCATTCGAGCTACCTCGACCATCCCGTGCAGGAGCAGATGAAGCGCTGGACGGAGTTGCCGGATCACATCCACCACATGACCGAGAACCTGCGCGGGTTTCTCGCCGAGGCAACGGGCGGCAGGCAACCGGCAGGACAGTAGGCGGCAGCCTCAGCCCTGCTTCTCCCAGCGGCCGCTATCGGACTGCCGCCAGTAGGTGACGGAGCAGCCGGCGGCGCGGGCGGCCTGCCATTGGCTGCGGGCCTTGGCGGTGGCGTCGGCGTCGTGGCCGTCGAAAACGTAGACGAGACGGCTCATGCCCGTGAATGCCGCGGCCTCGGCCCCGTCGACGAGGAAACGCACGCCAGCGCCGTTGGGCGTCTCGTCGCCCGTGGTCAGGTAGACCGGTTGCACCGCGGCATCGCCGTCTCGTGCCGTGCCATGGGGAAGGAAACTCTCATCGGTGTAAGTCCACAACGCGAGATCGAGCGCCTCGAGCCGCTCTGCGCTGCCCGATTGCACGACCGCGCGCCAGCCACGCTCGAGCGTGCGCTCCAATAGCGACGGCAGCACGCGCTCGAGCGGAGCACGCTCGAGGTGGTAAAACAAAACCTCTGCCGTCTCCTCGCTCATGCAATGCAGCAATTTCCGCCGGTCGAAAAAATCGAATTTAGCACTTGATGCGGAGGGGGAGGTCCCCTATTTACCGCAGTCCGGTGCGGCGCCATCTCAAGGTGACGCCCGTGCGGGCGGTGAGCAGGCAGCATCTTCGGGTTCGCTGCTGTGCTCCCGCCCGCTGCGATTCTAGAGACGCGCGATCGTTCACGCTCAGGACCGATAGGGTGTGCAGCGGTCTTGGTCCAGAGGCGGCAAAGCCTCATCTCAATAGGCCTGCTTCAGATACTTCTTCGGCACCATGCCGGCGTCCTTCAACGCATTGAAGCACGTCGGGCTCAGGTTGGCGCGCTTGCCTGCGAGCGTGATGCAATTGTGAAGCGCCGGCGAGCCGACCTTGTATCCCGGGCAAAAACGGTCGTAGTCGCCTCGGCAGGCGTTCTCGACCTTCTTGCTGTAGGCGCTCGCCGCCGCCGGAGTGAGTGCCGCCGCCACCAGCATGATCGCGCGCAGGGTGAAAGGCCGCCGCTTTGGCGTTGCAGTCGTGATGGGCATTCCCGCGTCCTCTTTTTTCTCGGCTGTTCAGCACGGCGTTTCCGGCACCAAGGCTATCGCGGCAGCCCTCTCCGCGCCAGCGCGACCGCGGCCTTCGACGGGGCAAGGTTTATTTCTTGCGGCGGCCCTTGGGGTCGAACGGATTGTCGCCCTTCCTCAGCGAGAATCGGATGGGAACGCCCGGCAGGTCGAACGTCTCGCGCAGGCTGTTGGTCAGGTACTTCAGATAGCTCTGGGGCAGGTCGCCCGGCTTCGAGCAGAAGGCGACGAAGGTCGGCGGGCGAGTCGAGGGCTGCGTCATGTAGCGGATCTTGACGCGGCGGCCCGAAGGGGCGGGCGGCGCGTGGCGGGCGAGGGCCTCCATGAGCCAGCGGTTCAGATGCGGCGTGGAGACACGCCGGTTCCAGATCTCGGCCTGGCCGATCACCGCGCGCATCAGCTTGTCGAGGCCCTTCTCGCTCGCCGCGGAGATCGGGATGACGGGCACGCCCTGGACTTGCGAGAGGCCGTCCTTGACCTTGCCGAGGAGGTCGCGCAGGAACTTCTGCTTCTCCTCGACGAGATCCCACTTGTTGACGGCGATAACGAGGGCGCGGCCCTCCTCGGTGACGAGGTCGCCGATGGTCAGATCCTGGTGCTCGAGCGCCCGCTCGGCGTCGAGCAGCAGCACCACCACCTCGGCGAAGCGGATGGCGCGGACGGCGTCGCTGCCGGAAAGCTTCTCGGCAAGCTCGGTCACCTTTGCCTTGCGCCGCAACCCCGCCGTATCGAACAGCTTGATGGCGCGGCCGTCCCAGGCGAAGTCGCTCGCCACGGCGTCGCGGGTGAGGCCGGGCTCGGGGCCCGTGATCATGCGATCCTCGCCGAGGAGCGCATTGACCAGCGTCGACTTGCCGGCGTTGGGACGGCCGACGATGGCGACGCGCAAAGGGCGGCGCGCGACGGCGTCGGCGTCCTCGCTCTCCTCACTTTCCTCCGTCGTCTCCTCGCCCTTGCGGGCACGGACCTTCGGCTTGAGGCCGAGGGCGGCCAGCGCATCGCGCTCGAGGTCGCCCAGGCCGAGGCCATGCTCTGCCGAGATCTGGACGGGCTCGCCGAGGCCGAGCTTGAAAGCGTCGTAGAAGCCTTCCTCGGCCGTGCGGCCCTCGCATTTGTTGGCGAGAAGCACGACGGGACGCCCGGAGCTGCGCACGGTGCGGGCGAAGGTTTCGTCTGCCGCCGTGACGCCGGCGCGGGCATCGATCACGAAGAGGATGAGGTCGGCGGCCGCGATCGCGGCCTCGCTCTGGCGGCGCATGCGGTCGGCGATGGAGCCGCGCGTGGCGACCTCGAGGCCGGCCGTGTCGACGATCCTCACGGCATGGCCGCCGAGCTCGGCGTCGCCGTCGCGGCGGTCGCGCGTCAGCCCGGGCAGGTCGGAGACGAGCGCCGCGCGGGTTCCGGTCAGACGGTTGAAAAGCGTCGATTTGCCGACGTTGGGTCGGCCGACGATGGCGATGCTCGGGATCATGGTCTCATTCGCGTGAAGCGCCGCTTATGGCGTGAAACGCCAGGAAATGCAAAGCGGCGGTCGACGGCGATGGTAAAGACCGCCCATTTTACTCGGGCGCGCTCCATTCGTTGGAGCCGTCCGAGCAGAAATGGGTGATGAGCTCGCATTTGTGCCCGCCCTCGTTGGCACAGGATTCGAGCGCCATGGACTTCGCGGTATCGAGGGACGGGTCGGCGGCCCATCCGGAAGCCCAATCGTCCTTCTTCTTCTCGCCGGCGGCCAGCACCCAGCACTGCTCCTTGAAGCTCGCGTAGTGCTCGCAGCCTCCAGCCTCGGATTTCGAGACGCAGAGCGCCATGGCGGCCTGCTTCGCCTCGTCCTCGGTGCCTTGTGCGGTCACATGCCAGATGCGGGCGTTCTGGTCCTTCGTCACGGCACCCCAGTCGTCAACCCAATAGAGGATGGACTCGCCGCATTCCGCGGCCATGGCGCGGTAGGCCCGCTCAAAGCCTTCGGTCGAGAACCAGAGCTTCAACGTGCCGCCCAAGGCGGACGCGCCGGTCACAAGCACCTCGCCCGGGTTGAAGCGGAGCGTGCGCGTCACCTCCCGCGACCAGTTGCCGTTGGCATCCTTGCCCATGACGATGTCGCCCTCGTTCAGCTCGAGGATCTGGCGCACGGAGCCAGCGGTGAGGCTGACCGGCACGCTCATGTCGAACAGGTCGGGCTTGGCGAGAGCGATCTGGATGGTGTCGTCGTTGGCGGCGTCGGCGCGCTTGCGGCCGAACTCGATGATGGGGCGCTGGGTCAGCAGCGTGCGGCCCTCCATGCGGGTGGCGCCGGTGGTGATGCGGCAGCTGTCGGAATTCTGCTCGAAGAACCAGGCCCCGTCGGCGACGGCGCCCGGAACGTTGTAAGGGTCATACTCGATGGTCTCGTCGAGTAGCCTATTGAGCGTTGTTTGGTTGAGCGAGCCCGTGGCCTTCAGGCCGGCCGCAGACTGATACCCCTTGAGGCCCGCGCGCAGATCCGAGATGGAGGCTGTGCCGGAGCCCTGCACGTGCCCGAGCCGCCGCAGGACGAGCTCGACGCGGCTCCAGACGGCGTCGGCGCTCGATGACAGAAGCGGCAGGTTGCGCTCCTCGGCGTCGACTGTGACTACGGTTTCGGGACCTGCGTCAGCAGTCTTGTTGCGGTCCTCGCCGAAGGTGCGGAACAAGAAGATGGTAAGCACGATCAAGGCGGCGAAGCGAAGCGAATAATCGACCCATTTGCTTTGTCCGGACTTGGCAGAGGTGTCGCCCTTATCGCCGGTCTTGCCGAAGAAGCGTGTGGCCTTGGTGGCGGGCGAGGGCTTGGTGGGCTGGAACGTGGTGACGGCGGTTTCAGCGCGGCGCGCGCTCGGGTTTGGCAACAGCTTGCGGCGCCATTCGCGGATGGTCACAGGCCGGCGCTCGGTGTCGACCTCCAGCGCCCAGTCGATGGCATCCAGGAACTCGGAGCGGTAGGCGCCGCGGGCGGCGTGGCGCGCGGACACGTAGGAATCGTTGCGCACACGCGACAGAGCGTCGGGCGGAGGACCGCCGGCGATGACGCTGTAGAGGGTGGCGCCCAAGGCATAGATGTCCGACCAGGCTCCCTGCTGCTTGGTCTCGCGGTCGTACTGCTCGATCGGGGAATAGCCGGGCTTGACGATGGCCGCGACGGTTTGCGTGCGCCGGGCGAGTGCCTGGCGGCTTGCGCCGAAGTCGATCAGCACGGGCGTGTCGTCGTCGCGGATCAGGATGTTGTCGGGCGAGATGTCGCGGTGATAGATGCCGGCAGCGTGCAAGGCCTCGAGCGCATTGAGCAGGGGGTCGAGGAGACGGTCGAGCTCGGCTTGCTGCGGCGGCTTCGGAAAAAAGGTCTCGAGCGTTCGGCCCTGCTCGAAAGTCATGACGAAATAGCCGGTGTCGTTGCCTTCGAAATAGCGCATGCAGCGCACGATGTTCGGGTGCTGAATGCGGGCGAGCCGACGGGCCTCGTCGATGAACTGGGAGAGGCCCCACTTGAACTGCTCGACCTCGCTGCGCGAGCGCGGGTGCACGGTGACGGTGTTCTTGCGGCTCGCGAAGTCGCGCGGAAAATACTCCTTGATGGCGACGTCGATATCGAGCTTCACGTCGTGGGCTCGATAGGTGATGCCGAAGCCGCCGGCGCCGAGGATGCCGTCGATTCGGTACTCGTCTGCGAGCAGTGTGCCGAGAGGCAGCGCGAATTCGTTGTCCATGCCAGATCCCGGAATGCTCATCTCAGATTGGGTGCGCGCGCCGTCTCACGTGCCACGTCCGATATGGAACGTGTAGCCGACCGCGCCGAAACGGACATGCTTTCCGGGTGCCACCGCGGACTTTTTTATGCGCTCGGCATCGACGAATGTGCCGGCGCTCGAGCCAAGGTCCTCGATCCAGAGCGTTCCGGTCTTGCCGTCGATCCACATGCGGGCGTGGCGCCGGCTGACGCTCTCGTGGGGCAGGACGATGTCGCAACTGCGTGAGCGGCCGACGACGAGGGACTCGCCGCTCTCAAGCTTGTCGCGGTCAATGACAAACTCGGGGCCGGGCACCTTCGGTATCAGCGTCATGGGCCGTGCCGGTGCCGCCCGCGCCGGCGAAGGCGTTTTGGGCTTCGCTCGCTGGCCGGCGCCGCCCGCGCTGCCGAAGAAGGCGCCGGGCACGACCTGGCTCATGCGGTTGGCGACGGCGGTCAAGGGCTTCACGACGACCTCGACGCGCCGGCGGTACGCGATCCACACTGCGGCGGCGGCGAGCAACAGCGTCGCCGCGAACATGGCGTGGAGGCTGCCGAGCCCGGACGAGGCGGTCAGCGTGCAGGGGGTGGCAATCGTCGTCGGCGCGAAGCTTGCGACCTCGAGGAAGCGGACGATCTCCTTCGGATGGATGGCGTAGTAGACGCCGGCCGGATCCTCCTCGGTGGCGCGAATCGTATTGACGCCGAGCACACGGCCGCAGGCATCGATCAAAGGCCCGCCGCTGTTGCCGTGGTTGATCGCGGCCGAGTGCTGGAGCGCGGGCCCGTTGAGGGTCGGATAGAAGCTGAGGTAGCGGGAGGCGACGCCCTCGGTCCATGTCGGGCGGTAGAAGTCGTCATCGTCGGGGCCGAACTGGGTCTTCTTCTGTCCGCCCGTGGCACTGTCGGGGACCCAGGCGACGTCGGCGGTGCCCGGAAAGCCAATGGCGATGACACGCGAGGTGGCCTTGGCATCGTAGCCAGCGAGCGGCAGAGCAGAGCCCGGCAGGTCCGACATCGCCTCGAGGACGGCGAGGTCCTTCTCGGGCGAGCGGCGCAGCAGCTTCGCCTCCACGATCTGGCGCTTGCCGCCGCTCAGCATGGCGAGAAAGTACCGCGCGCCGCCGTCGACGACGTGGTTGTTGGTGACGACCACGCGCTTGCCGTGGACGATCCAGCCGGTGCCGAGGCTCGAGATGTCCGGGTTGGCCAGCATCGGCACGATCACGCGCAGAACGCTGCTTTCGATCGCGTCGTTATCGAAGCCCTCGTCGGCGCTGGCCGGGGCGAGAAAAGCCACGGTCAAGGCGATGGCCGCTAGGCCCGTCCAGCGTACGGCGGTCGTGGCGGTCATGCCCCTGCCCCTCAGAGAAGTCGACCCGGCACGGAGTATAAGGGCAGGATCGCGCCATGGGCTAGCGGTCAAGCGGCCAGTCCCATGCAAAGGCTTAACAGGGCAGAAGGCTTCGCGTCAGTTGTAGGCGATGAGCTTGGCGCTGTCGGTCAAGACATACATCTTGCCTCCCGCCACGATGGGCGAGACATAGACCGGCTCGCCGATGTCGGACTGTCCCGTCACCCGGCCGGTGGCGGCGTCGACGCCTACGAGCTGGCCATCCTTGGATGCCAGCCAGAGCGCATTGTTGGCCAGCACCGGGCCCGACCAGGTGCTCGATCCCGGTAGCTTCGAGCTCCACAGGATCTTGCCGTCGCGGCGCGACAGCGCCATCAGCTGGCCGCTGGTGTCGACGACGAAGACGCTTTCTCCCACAACGTAAGGCTGTTGCGTGCCCGGCACATTGATGGACCAGAGGCGCTCGCCGGTCTTGGTGGCGGTCGCGATCATGCGCCCGCCGTGGCCGACGGCGAAGACCGTGCCGTTGTCGACTGCGGGGCGGGCGGCGTCGCTCATGGAGGCCAGCTGCGAGGTGGTGCGCGTGCGCGACAGGTTCTCGGACCATAGGCCGGTGCCGTCAGCGATGCGCAACGCCACGAGGTCTCCGGTCGAATAGGGCACGACGACGACATCGCCCTCTACGGCGGGACTGGCATTGAGGCCGAGGCTCGCCTGCTGAGGCAGCCCGCGCACGACCCACAGCTCGGTGCCGTCTGCGGCGGAGAGGCAATAGAGCTTGCCCTCGACCGTCAGGACGAAAATATGGTCCATGGTGACCGTCGGCGAAGCCCGAATCGGGATGTCGAGGTCCTTCATCCAGATGCGGTTGCCGGTGGCCGGATCGAGGGCGACGACTGAGCCGTAGCCGCTGGCGGCGTAGAGGTGTCCCGCGTCGGCTGCGAGACCGCCGCCGTAGCCGCCGCCATCGTCCGCTCCGACGTTCAGGATGTTCGACGTCAGGGACGAGAAGCTCAGGTTGGTGGCGGCGCCCTCGGGCTGCAGCGAGACGCGCCAGAGCTGCGACCCGCCGGCCGCCTGGAACGCGGTAACCGTGCCTTCCGAATCGAGTGTGAAGATGCGGCCGTCGTAGACGATGGGGCTAGCCGAGACGCGACCGACCTTGGTGGTTCCCTTGCCGGCGCTCGCACTCCACGACTGCTGCAGCCCGCCCGACAGCGCGAGGTGTCCCGGCACGTTATTGGGCTCGCCGCCAGGCTGTGCCCAGTTGTCATTGAGGCGCGGGGCGGGCAGCGCGATCGGCGCCGAGGCATCGGACAGCTCGCCCACGACCTTATCCTGGGTGGGAAGCACGGCGATGCGCTTGCCCGGCAGAGGCGGCGTGACCTCCTTGAACGGGTTCAGCTCGCTGATCTTGGGCAGGCTCGGCATGCTGTCGGCACAGCCTCCGAGCATTACGCTCGCGGCCACAGCAACGGCGGTGGCCCCTTTCAACCAGCTCAAATGCAAGAGCGCCATCGAAGCCTCCGGGACCGGCCCTTTACGGGGTCGATACGGGTTTCTCTGCGTCTCCGGCAGGGGCGGGCACCAGGGTGCTGCTGGCGGGAGCGGGCGCGAGCTCCTTGCTCGCGATCTCCGCCATGAGGCGCTCGATACGGTCGGAGGCTCCCCGCGTCAGATTGGGGTCGGCGAGGAGTGGCGACAGCGTCGTGCGCGCCTCGTCCAGCTTGCCAGCCTTCAGCGCGGCGGTGCCGAGTAGCTCACGGGCGATGAGGCGCCAGGAGCTGTCGTCACCGGTCAATGGCTTGAGCCGATTCTGCATCTCGGTAAAGTCTGCCTCGCCGAGACGCAGCGAGGCAGCCTGCAGGCGGGCAAAGTCCGCGAGCAGGGGATCGGCCGACCGGTTGCCGGCAATCTTGTCGAAAATAGCGAGTGCTTCCGCGCGCTTACCTGCCTTGAGATCGGCGCCGGCAAGCGACAGCTCGGCCAGAATTCCATAGCCGCCCGAGTTTTCCCCAATGGCGGCGAAGGCTTTAGCGGCGTCGTCCGCCTTGCCCGACTTGGCGAGCGCCACGGCGTCCTCATAGGCTGCGCCCTCGGCCTCTGCATTGGCACGCTCGCGGGCTTCCCAGAGCTTCACGCCGCCGACCAGCACGAGGATCGCGAAGGCTGCTCCGATGATGTAGATTCCGTAGCGTTCCCAGAGCTTTGCGAACTGCTCGCGGCGAAGCTCCTCATCCACCTCGCGAAACAGCGAGTCGTTTTTGTCGACCATGAGAGCCTTTGCCCCAGTTCTTGTTGTCGTGGGTCGCTCGGCCTCTGCTCGAGGCCACGGGACCGTTATGGTCTGCTTGATAGCCCGCCAGCCCTCTCGAGGGCAATCAGCCTCGCACGGTTCATGCTGTGCGCCGCATAGACATTGCTAAGTGCTGAGCTTTTTCGGCTTTTTCGTGACTGGCTCGGGCGGCTGCGATCCGGCTCGGCCACGCAGAGCCTCCGGCTCGTGAGCCTCCTCCTTCATGGTGTAGGAGTGGTCCTCGGACGGGAAACGATGGGCACGGACGTCCTCGGCGTAGTCCTTGATCGCGTCCTCGATGGCCGCTGCAACCGCCCCGAACTTCCGCACGAACTTCGGTACGCGCGGCGAGAGCCCCAGCATGTCCTCCATGACCAGAATCTGGCCGTCGCAGTTGGCGGAGGCACCAATGCCGATGGTCGGGACGTCGATGCTGGCCGTGATGCGGGCCGCGAGCGGCGCGGCGACCGCCTCGACGACAACGGCGAAGGCGCCTGCCTCCGCCACCGCGCGCGCGTCCTCCTCGAGGGCCGCCCATTCAGCGTGGGTGCGGCCCTGAGTCTTGAAGCCGCCGAGGACGTTGATCGACTGAGGCGTGAGGCCGACGTGGGCCATCACGGGAATGCCGCGCTCTACGAGGTAGCGCGTGGTCTCGGCCATGCGCCGGCCACCCTCGAGCTTCACGGCGCCGCAGTCGGTCTCCTTCATGACGCGGGCGGCATTGCGGAAGGCGACCGAGGGGCTTTCCTCATAGGAGCCGAAGGGCATGTCGATAACAACGAGCGCGCGCTTGGCGCCGCGCACGACGGCTCGCCCCTGCACGATCATCATCTCGATGGTGACGGGCACCGTGGTCTCGAAGCCATGCATGACCATGCCAAGGCTGTCGCCGACCAGGAGAAAGTCGCAATATTTGTCGGCAATGGCGGCGGTATGGGTGTGATAGGAGGTGAGCGCAACAATAGGCCTCACGCCCTTTAGGGCGGTGATGTCAGGGGCCATCAGGCGCTTGCTCACGGGGTGAAGAGACATTTTGCGGTTGGAGTCCTTCCTCTGCCCTCAGGGGCGCGACCCTAATCCCGGCGGGGTTGCTGCGCCACTCATGCTTTCCTGCATCGTCAATGGGCCGCGGCGTTGAGATTGGGCCACACCGGGGATGTGGTCGTCAGGGGGCGAAGCATCACGAATTGCCTCGCGCGGGACGCCTCTGGTAACCTTGAGTTTCGGTAACTCTGTATTAGGCGAACGTCACTAATCCTTGGCATTCCTGAATTTTTTCGGAAACAGCTCCTAGAGGATGGTTGTATCGTGCCGCACCTTCTTCACGATCGGCGTTCCGGCAGGGCTGGTCTCGCCGGCTTGGGCCTCCTGAGCGCGCTCGCTCTCGCGGCCAGCCTGGTGGCGGGCTCGGCGGTCGTCACCGCGTCCGGCGCCTCTGCGCAGGGCTTTTTCTGGGACGTGCCGTCGAAGCCGCGCAAAGCCAAGCGTGCCAGGCCCGAGATAACCGATGACGACGAGCCGGCCTCGAAGACAGCCGTCACGGAGAAGCCGGTATCGGGACCACTCGTCATCGCCGTGTCGCTCAATCGCCAGCGCCTCGTCGTCTACGATGCGAACGGCCCGATCGCCGAATCTCCGGTCTCGTCCGGGCGCGTCGGCTATCCGACGCCGACAGGCGTGTTCACCATCCTCGAGAAGAACCGTATCCATCACTCCAATCTCTACGGCGGCGCGCCGATGCCGAACATGCAGCGGCTCACGTGGTCGGGGGTGGCACTGCACGCGGGCGCCCTTCCCGGCTATCCCGCCTCGCACGGCTGCGTCCGGCTGCCGCCCGGGTTCTCGAAGAAGCTGTTCGGGATGACCAAAGTGGGCACGCGCGTGATCGTCTCGCGTGAGCCCGTCACCCCCGCGCCGTTCACCAGCGATCTGCTGTTCGCCGCCTATCCGCCGGAGGGCGAGCTCACCACCGGCTCCACGGCGGCCGGCACGAAGGTGGCTGACGCCTCGATGGCGGTGGGCGCCACGCCGGACGCGGGGACATCCGTCCTCGTCTCCACAGCGGCCGCAGCCGAAACCGCGTCCGAGTCCCCCGCGACCACGCTGCCGCGCCTCAGCTATCGCGAGCGCCGGCAGCTCGAGACCGAGCGGCTCAATCTCCAAATCCGCACGGCTGGATATGACAAGCTCGGGAAGTCGCTCGCTCTCACGCAGACCGCGAAGGCCGCACAGGCGGCGCAGGCGCCCCTCGTGAAGCTGCGCGCCGAGGCAGATCGCCTCGAAGGCGAGCTCGCAAAGCTCACCAAGGCCAAGGGGCAGGCCGAGCGCGAGCTCGCGGACCTGAACACGCCGCCGAAGCCCGAAAAGGCCGAGAAGCCTGCGAAGAAGACCAAGGTCAGCAAGAAGCAAAAAGACAAGAACGACAAAAAAGAGAAGCTCGACAGCCCCGAGAAGATCGCCCTGCGCAAGGCGAAGCTCGAGGCCGATATTGCGAGCCTGACGCCGCAGATCGAAGCGGCGACGGGCGCATGGCAGGCGGCTGAGACGGCGCTCACGGCTGCCATGACCGCCGCCAAGGACGCTGACGACAAGCGCCGCGCCGCCATGGCCGAGTACTCCGATGCTGCTGCGGCTCTGGCCCAGGCCCTCGAGAAGGAGGCCGCCGCCAAGAAGCGCGAGGCGAAGCGCAACCTGCCGGTGTCAGTGTTCATCAGCCGCGCGAAGAGCCGCCTCTACATCCGCCAGGGCTGGGAGCCGATCATCGATGTCCCGGTGACGTTCGAGCGGCCGGAGGAGCCGATCGGCACGCATGTGTTCACCGCCTTGAGCTACACGCCGCAGAAGACGGCCATGAACTGGACGGTGGCGTCGGTTCCCTATGATGCGGCGAAGGCGCAGAAGAAGAAGGACAAGGACGGCAAGCACGCCAAGAGCAAGGGGAACGAACCTGCCCCGGCGCCGGTAGCACTTTCTGCGCAGACGCCGCAGGCCGCGCTCGAGCGCATCACGATCCCCGAGGAGATCCGCGAGCAGATCGCGGACGTGATGAAGCCCGGCTCGTCGCTCGTCATCTCGGATCTGGGCGTCAGCGGAGAGACCGGCGAGTACACCGACATCATCGTCAACATCCGCTGAGCTGCTTCCGCTGCTTTCAGAACGAAACGCGCCCTCCGGCAGATTGCCGGAGGGTTTTTTTCATGGCGTGACGCCTAGGGGGCGAGGCTCGTGCTCACGAGAGGCACGCCGATGAGCGCGGCATGCCCCCAGAGGAGGATGATCGCATAAAGGGCGAGGCCGCCCACCACGACCAGCACGTCGTTCCAGGGGCCGCCCGTCTGATTGCCCAGGATGCCGGCGTGGGCGCGTCGCTTCACCGAGATGCGATCATAAACGGCGTAGGCGAGGAAGCCGCCAAACAGGACGATCGAGCCGAGGTCGCCGTTGGCCAGGAGATGGGCGAGAGCCCAAATCTTGATGGCGGCGAGCATCGGATGCTTGGCCGCGGTGCGGATCTTCGAGGGGACATAGGCGGCGACGAGCAGGATCATGGCCGGGATCATCAGGAGGAACGTGATGTGGCGTGTCCAAGTTGGAGGGTCCCATACAACCGGGTTCTTGCCCGGCATGACCTGCAGCTTGTGATACCCGAGCACGATCAGCACGAGGGCCGCCAGCGAGAGCAAGGCGAAGGCGATTTTGTACGCCCCTGCTCCGAAGCGCTCGATCAGGCCTTGCCTCAGCTCGGGTGAGGTCGGCACTAGGTGCACTGCAAAAAAGAGGAGGAGGCCCAGGGTCAGCGGCAGCATCGGGTGCTCTTTCCTTTGGCAGGGCGCGGAGCAGGGGCGCCGCGCCAAAGAATACTACGTCTGACGGATACAACCGGACGCGATCTTGGTTTAGCATAGCCGGACGTTGTGCCAACGGCTCGGCGTGCGAGGCTCAAATGCGTATTGCCGATGGCCAGGCAAGTTCCGGCCGCAACAGTTCGTCGCGTACCGCCCTCTCAAGGGCTGCGCCCCGTCGCTCGCTGCTCGATGCGCTGGCGGAAGCCGGTCTCGGGGAGGCGGAAATTACGCCTTCCGCCAAAGCCGCGATCCGCCGCGCTCGCGGCCTCGATGCCGCGGTTGCCGAGCGGGCGAGCCTGTTCGCCCCGCGGCGCGCCGAGCCTGATGAACCCGAGCAATCTGCGCCTGTCTCTTCGCCGGAGGCCGTGGCCACTCCGCCCGCCGTCACCGAGGCCAAGGTGCGGCCGCAGAGCTCAGGCGTGGTGTCGCCGCCGCCGTGGGTGCGCGCCGCAAGGCGCGGCCGCTGGCATGCGTTGGCACAGAACACGTTCGGCTGGGCGGTGACGCTCGTCGTGGTGGGCGGCTTCGTCGGTCTTGCCGGGCATTTCCTCGCCGTGAAGCCCACGGGCTCCTCTGCAACTCTGCAGGCCTCGGCCACAGGCCGCTGATTCTCCGTCGCCGGCGTGCTGCTCCCATCGGCTGCGATCATGGTCGACGCGGTCGAATCAGCTAAGCCGTCTCGTTACCTTCAATCAGGTCGAGACGCCCGTGCCGCCTGCCGTCGACATGCAACGATCCGATCAACTGCCGGCGATCATTGCCGGGTGGCAGCGCGGGTCTCAGGCCGTCGAGCGCTTGCGGGTTGCGCCGGGGGGGCAAGACACGCAGGCGGCCGATCAGCTCGCCGCCACCATGCGCCTCGTCAAAGCCGCCCGCTTCAACGCGGCAACGCGGCTCGAACGCAAGCAGGCGGTCTCCCTCTTCACGCAGTCGATGGTGGCGCTGTACTTCGTTGGGCTCGCGGTGTGGCAGGCGGTCTACATCGGGCAGATCGACCTCACGACCGACAAGCTGATGACCTTCATCCAGCTCGTGTCGTCGGTATTCACGCTGATGCTCGGGCTGCTCGAGGCCATGAACGACTACAAGATGAAGGCGCACCACCTGCATACCTGCGCGCTCACCGTGTCCGAGCTCGCGCAGGAGCTCAGGATCGCGCGGCCGTCCGATCCGCACGAGGTGCAGGCGTTCCGCCGACGGTACAATGACGCGCTCAAGATGTGCCCCGTCAACCACGCCCGCATCGACTATCTCTACGCCAAGCTCGAGGACGGCGAGGGCGCGGCTGCCGAGCGGGCGGCGCTGACTGCGCGCTACGTCGTCGACGTCTACGGCCTCTATGTCTTGTTCCTCGCCGTGCCGCCCCTCATCTGGTGGGTGCATACGTAGGCGGGGGGCACAGTCCTCCCGGGCAAGCGACGGAGGCAAAGCGCAGACCCGCGACCCAGCGTAAGGCTCGTCGAAGACGACAAATGCCGTGATAGAACCTTGCGCTGGGTCCTGGCTCGGCGTTCGCTCCGCTCACTTGGCCCGAATGACACATGGCGGGCGCCGCGGCGATGATCACAGAGCGTTCTTGCGCTGCTGGATCATCATGTAGGTGTCGCTCGTGTGCTCGGAGAGCTGGAACCAGAGGTACTCCTCGGCGCGCACGGCGGTCATGGCCTCATAGGTCTTCTTGAATTGCGGGTTCTTCGCCGAGATCTCGGCATAGGTGTCAGTCGCGGCCTTGAAGCAGCCATCGAGCACCGCCTCCGAGAATGGGCGCAGGATGGCGCCGGCCTTGACGAGGCGGCGCAGGGCCGGCGGGTTCAGCATGTCGTAGCGTGCCATCATGACGGTGTTCGCCGTCTGCGACGCGCTCCGCAAGATGGCGCGATAGGCCTTGGGCAGGCTGTTCCACTTCTCGAGGTTGAAGAAGAAGTGCAGCATGGCCTGGCCTTCCCACCAGCCGGGGTAATAGTAATTCGGCGCGATGCGGTAAAAGCCGAGCTTCTCGTCGTCGTAGGGGCCGACCCATTCGGCCGCGTCGATGGTGCCCTTCTCGAGGGCCGGATAGATGTCGCCGCCGGCGATCTGCTGGGGCACGGCGCCCAAGCGGGACATGATGGCGCCGCCGAAGCCGCCGATGCGGATCTTGAGACCTCTCCAGTCCTCAGGCGAGTTGATCTCTTTGCGGTACCAGCCTCCCATCTGCGCGCCTGAGTTGCCGGAGGGCAGCGCGAAGATGTTGTAGCGTGCATAGAACTCGTTCATCAGCTCGATGCCGCCGCCCTCGTACATCCAGGCGTTCTGCATGCGGCAGTTGAGGCCAAAAGGCACACCGGTCGCGAGTGCGAAAGTCGGGTCCTTGCCCCAATAGTAGTAGGAGGCGGTGTGGGCGGCCTCCACGGTCCCGTCGGAGACGGCATCGGCCGCCTGCAGCCCGCCCACGATCTCGCCTGCGGCGAAGACCTGGATCATGAACTTGCCGTCGGTCATCTCGGCAACGGCCTTCGAGAACACCTCGGCGGCGCCGTGGATCGTATCGAGGGATTTCGGAAAGCTCGAGGTCAGGCGCCAGTAGAGCCGAGGCGCGGATTCGACGATGGCGGGAGCCTGCGGCTGGTCGCAGGCGGCCACGGCCAGCCCGGCGCTGCCGGCGCCGGCCACCTTCATGAACCTGCGGCGACTGATCCTCGACATCGGCGCTCCCCGCCCTCACCCCTCTTTGCGGCGGGACTATAGACGCGGCGGAGGCGGACTGTCAGCCACGCCCGTCAACGCTTTGCGGGGGTTCCGCTTGCACTCCTCCGGTCCTCAGGTAGGCTCCGCCCATCGCTACTCGGCAGGTCAGGAAAGGCAACATGACATTGGCTCTCGCATTGCGGGTTTGCGGCTTGGCTGCTTTGGCAGGTGCTCTGGCCGGCTCGCCGGCCGTTGCCGCCGAGTGGTGGATGGTGCAGCAGGACGGCGAGACCAAGTCGTGCGCGCCGCCGCTCGAGGCCGAGGGCGTCACGCTCACGCCCGACGTGCTGATGAAGCGCTTTCCCGAGTGCAAGCTCATGGACGAGACGCCGTCACTCGACCTCGAGGCCGTGATGGTCAACTGCGAGGGCGATATCGGGCGCGTCTTCGTCTACACGCGGTCGCGCGCCGGCTGCGAGCGCCTCATCGCGGATTGAGGCTTGGCGCTCGTCGATCGATGTTCCGGCGTGGCTTCACCCTCTCTCTGACCCCTGGGGAGGGTAGCGCGTCATGCCTTTGGCATGAGGCGCCGAGCCTCATCGATGGGTATCCAGGTCACTCGACCATCTACTAAGATTGCGCATGTCCTTTGCCGATCTCACGTCCCGTGCGCGCAGCTCCGTCACCGGCCTCGTGCTGGCCGGCGGGCAAAGCACGCGGATGGGAGGCGGCGACAAGGCGCTCCTCGATCTTGGCGGAAGGCCGATGCTTGCCCATGTGGTTGGGCGCTTGAAAAGACAGGTCGCCCGCTCGCTCCTCAATGCGAACGGCGATCCCGAGCGCTTTGCGGGTTTCGGGCTGCCGGTGGTCGCCGACCCTGTCCCGGGGTTGCAGGGTCCGCTCGCGGGTGTGCTCGCCGGCATGCGGTGGGCCGAGACGCATGCGCCGGGGGCGACCGACGTGCTCAGCGTGTCGGCCGATGCGCCGTTCCTTCCGCACGACCTCGCGGTTCGCCTGCTCGCGGCGCGCGAGGGGCGAGCGGGCATCGCGTGCGCCGCTTGCGACGGCCGGCTGCATCACGTGATCGCGCTGTGGCCGGTGGCGCTCGCAGGCGAGATCGAGGCGGCGCTCTCGCGTGGAGAGCATGCGGTCGGGCGAATTCAGGAGCGTCTCGGCGTGCGGCGCGTAGAGTTTCCTGCGCTAATGATCTCTGGAAAGCGCGTCGATCCGTTCTTCAACGTGAATACGCCGGAGGAGCTCGCGTTGGCGCGGCGCTTAGTGCGGCGGCCCGCCATCGGGATCGCGGGCTGGAAGAGCTCCGGCAAGACGACGCTCGTCGCGCGGCTCGTGGAGACCTTGACGAGGCAGGGCTATCGGGTCGCGACGGTCAAGCACAGCCATCACGATATCGTGCCGGGTGACAGAAGCCGCGACAGCGACCGGCATGCAGCCGCGGGCGCCGTCGATGTGGCGGTGGTCTCGCCGCGGCGCTGGATGCTCGGCACCACGGTCCACGATGAGCCAGAGCCGCCACTTGCCGAGATCCTGGCTCTGCTGGCGCCATCGGACGTGGTGCTTGTCGAGGGCTTCAAGGGCGCTGCGATCGCGAAGATCGAGGTGCGGCGGCAAGGACAGGGAGACGGACCGCCGCTTGCGGAGGCCGATCCTCATGTCATCGCCATCGCGGCAGACCACGCGGTAGCTTGCGCGCATGTGCCGGTTCTCGCTCTCGACGACGTGGAGGAGATTGCGCGAATGATCATCGGCGTCGCGGGTCTTGCCTCCGAGGGGCGATCGTGAGGCGGGTCGTCGCGCTCTTATGCGGCGTGCTCGCGTGTGGCGGTGCGTCGGCCGCCGATCCCAAAATCGCGCCCGGGCGTGATCCGGGCGGCGAAGCAGTCGCGATCCTTGCCGACGGCTTCGATACGACGCGGAGCGACCTCTTGCGCGTGCTCGCGCGGGATGGGGAGGGCGAGGCAATCGCCTGGGATGCTGCCGACGGCGATCGGTTACCCTTGGCGAAGGATGGTCACGGGACATCCCTCGCGCTCGCGGCGGCGGCGCTCGGCGGCGTGCGACTCATTCCTGTGCGCGTCGGCCAAGGGGACACCGGCGCGCTCGCGCGGGGTATCGCGTTCGCGGTTGCGACACCGGCGCGGATCGTCCTGCTCGCGCTTCCTCCGGGTCGGCCGGCGGCATCGGACATGCTGCGGGCGGCGGCGGCCAAGTTCCCCGATGTGCTGTTCGTCGTGGCCGTGCGCGAAGGCCTTCCGCCAGACCGACCAGCAAACGTCATCGCCATTGCGAGCGCAGGACAGCCCATGGTCGACGTGAGCGTCAGAGCCGCGGACAGCGCGTCCGGTGCGGCGCAGAGCGTCGCGCGCGCCGTCGGCTGCGGCGGTGGACTGGGTGAAATCTCGAGAGGGGAAGCTAAGCGCGTCTACCTAGAGCGGCTGGGGCCGGCGCCGTTGGCCGATCCGCCCGAGTGCGAGAAGAAGGCTGCCGACGGCCAGTCCGGCAAGTAGCACCTCGGGCACGCGACGAGGGCCGGCCTTTTTCTCCAGGGTTGGCCTTCGATCGGGTATGCGGACGAGGAACGCGCGGCGGGGCAGTGCCGCGGGCTCGTCCGTTGCATTCGGCCGCGGGGTGCCCGCAGTCGCGGCGGAGCCGCTCAACAGCAACGCCGCCAGGAGGGCGGCGTTGCAGGTTCTCGAGAATAGTCGTTTGGGCATGCCTGGCGTCCGGTCCAGAGGGCTCGAGGCCCTCAGTGGAACAGCACCAGGGCCTTCTCGACGGTCTTCCACACGCCCCAAGCAAGGGGCACGCCAACCAGAAGCCAGAAGAGCGCTGCCTTGAAATCGAGGCCGCCCTTGCCGATGCCGAAGGAGCCTGTGGTGACCGAGGCGGCTGCCGTCCTCAGCTTATCCTGCTCAGCGGCCACCTCGGCGTCGCTCATGTACCATTTGGAGGCAACCGGGCGGACGAGGAGATTGGCGAGGAAGCCCGCCACCAGGAGGCCTGCCAGCGTATAGAAGATCGGGCCGTAGAGCTGGTCGGGCGGGACGCCGGCGGCCTGGCGGGTGTCGTGCAAATAGTTGACGATCACCGGACCGACGATGCCGGCCGTGGACCAGGCGGTCAGAAGTCGTCCGTGGATGGCGCCGACGAACTGGGTACCGAATATGTCCGCCAGATAGGCGGGTATCGTCGCGAAGCCGCCGCCGTACATCGACGCGATGACGCAGAAGGCTCCGACCAGGATGGCCAGGCTCTTCCAATCCGCCGCGAAGGAGGCGAGCAAGTAGAGGCCCGCACCCAGCGTGAAGAAGATGGCGTAGGTGAGCTTGCGTCCAAAATAGTCGGAGAGCGAGGCCCAGAAGAAACGGCCGAAAATGTTGAAGAGCGAAATGAGGCCGACGAAGCCCGCACCGACGGCAGAGGCCGAGGCTGCGAGCGCGGCATCCTTCTTGATGTCGAGGTAGCCGACTCCCGGCTGGTTGACGAGGGCGCCGCCGAACGTCTCCTGCAGCATGGGCGACGCCGCGCCTATGATGCCGATGCCGGCAGATACGTTGAGGCAGAGCACGAGCCACAGCATCCAGAAGGACCACGTCTTATGCGCGTTGCGCAGGTGCACGTGGCTCGACGTGATCATCGCGTTGCCAGTGGCCGGCGGCGTCCAGCCTTCGGGCTTCCAGCCGGCGGGCGGCAGACGGTAGCCGAACGAGCCGATCAGCATGAACACGAAGTAGATTGCCGCCATGGTCACGAAAGTTTGCCAGACGCCGGGCTCGGTCGCGGTCTTGAAGCCGGCGACATGGAGGGGGCCGATGTCGCCGCCGTTCATCAAGAGCGTCGCCAGCGGCGAGCCGATCATGGCGCCGCCGCCAAAGCCCATGATGGCCATGCCGGTCGCCATGCCGCGGCGGTCGGGGAACCACTTGATGAGCGTCGAGACGGGCGAGATGTAGCCGAGGCCGAGGCCAATACCGCCGATGACGCCGGCGCCGAGCCACATCAACCACAACTGATGGGTGATGACACCGCCAGCCGCGATGAGCAGTCCGCCGCACCAGCAGAGCGTCGAGACGAGACCCGCCTTGCGCGGGCCAGCGCGCTCGAGCCAGCCGCCCCAGATGGCGGCCGAGATGCCGAGCAGCACGAAGAAGAACGTGTACATCCAGCCGAGATCAAACTGGCTCCAGTTGCAGTCGACCGCAGAGAGCGCGCGAGCGGTGCCAATTGCCTTCTCGCCGAAGGTAACGGCGCCGGCCGAGCACTCCGGAACGGGCTTGCCGTCGGCGCCGAGGAGAGCGGCCTGCAGCGGCTTCCAAAAAACGGAGAAGCCGTAGGCCATGCCGATGCAGAGATGGATGCAGAGTGCGGCGGGTGGGACCAGCCAGCGGTTGAAGCCCGGTCCCGCGATGATGCGCTCGCGATCTAAGAGGCCCGGCTCCGATTGAGCCGCGGACGCAGTTCCACCAGTGCTCGCCATATCGTCTGTCTCCCCCCAATAATTGGATTTTGCCAATTTTTTTGGCTTTGGCTAAGCACTATCGCGTGCCAGTCGCCCGGACAAGGGCCAAGGCGGGGGTCTTGAAGTCGATGACAGCATCTCTACTCTATTGCAGAAGATATTGGCGCAGGCGCCCACCCCCATCCCCGGCTCTGCGCATGGTTGACGGCGCGCTGATTGCCTTCAAGGATTAGGTCATGGATCTCACGAAACCGGGCAATTTTGCCGACGGCCAGCCGATGGGGGGTGGACTTGTCGATCCCTTCGGGCGGCACGTGAGCTATTTGCGCGTCTCGGTCACCGACCGCTGCGATTTCCGCTGCGTCTATTGCATGAGCGAGAACATGTCTTTCCTGCCCCGGAGAGATCTGCTCACGCTCGAGGAGCTCGACCGGGTCTGCTCCGCTTTCGTTAGCAGAGGCGTCAAGAAGTTGCGCATCACGGGGGGCGAGCCGCTCGTGCGTAAGAACATCCTCTGGCTCTTCCGGGCGCTCTCGCGCCACCTCGAGAGCGGCGCGCTCGAGGAGCTGACGCTCACGACCAACGGCAGCCAGCTCGCCAAATACGCGGCCGAACTCATGGCGGCGGGCGTGCGCCGCGTCAACGTGTCGATCGACACCCTCGATCCCGAGAAATTCAAGGCCATCACACGCTGGGGCGACCTCGGCGTGGTGCTCGACGGCCTCAGGGCCGCCGAGCGCGCCGGCCTCTCCGTCAAGATCAACGCGGTCGCGCTCAAGGGAGTGAACGAGGACGAGATCGACGATCTGATCCGCTTTTCGCATGGGGCCGGTCACGACCTCACGCTGATCGAGACCATGCCGCTCGGCGACATCGAGGGCGACCGCACCGATCAGTACCTGCCGCTCTCGATCGTGAGGGCACGCCTCCTCGACCGATGGACTTTCGAGGACATTCCGTTCCGCACCGGGGGGCCGGCGCGCTATGTGCGCGTCAAGGAGACGGGCGGCAAGCTCGGCTTCATCACGCCCATGACGCATAACTTTTGCGAGAGCTGCAATCGTGTGCGGCTCACCTGCACCGGCACGCTGTTCATGTGCCTCGGCCAGGAGGATGCGGCGGATCTTCGGGCGCCGCTCAGGGCGAGTGCCGACGACGCACTGCTGCTCGAGGCGATCGACGCCGCAATCGCCCGCAAGCCCAAGGGGCACGATTTCGTCATCGACCGGCGCTCGAAGCGTCCGGCGGTCGGCCGGCACATGAGCGTCACCGGCGGCTGATAACCTCAATCCACGCCGATATCGATAGGTAGGCGGTGGGATGATAGGATCGGGGTGGGGTTAGAGCCTCCGATCGGATCGACCGAGCTGCTTCGGGTCTGAGGTGAGACCTGTGATCGACGCTTTGAACTGATAGGGTCCGAAGCGATCTTGGTGTGGGTTGGCGTGCCGGGGGGTTCATGACGCCGAGAGGGTTGCTGCGCTATGCGCGCCTGACGCGCCGCCAGCTCGTTGTGTTCGCGCTCGCCTCCGCGGCCATCAACGGGGTCATTACGGCGTCCGTCGGCGCGTGGCTGGCGCAGACCTACTCCACCTATCAGGGCCGGCGCCAGTCGATCGAATCCATTGCTCACCTCGTGTACGAGCGGCGCACGCGGGCCGGCATGGTCGCCTCCGCCATCCGGCGCGACGCCGACATCGAGGAGATCCGCCACCGCAAGCAGACCTATGACGAAGCCTACGTCGACTGGAACAAGAACGTGATGCTCAATCTGTTCGCCATCCGCGAAGCGGCCGGCGAGCTCAAGGTCTCGGCGCTCGAGCCCCTGTTCGAGGATCACCTGGTCGCTGCCATGGCGGAGGTCGACCGCTGCGTGACGAAGGCCTACGACGCTCGCCTCAGGAACGAGGACGCCAAGGCTGTGCTCGAGGCCTGCAAGATGGCGGACCTGCATCAGTTCGTGCTCGACTGCGGCGCGACCTTCACCAACGAGCTCTACAAGCTGACGCAGCTAACCTTCCTGCCGTTCGGCGCCGCCTTCAAGGAGACCAAGGCGCTTGCCGAGCGGCGAATCAGCGATGCCTGCCTGAAGTTTCCCGCGAGCGAGCCGGCCAGTGCGCCTGCGCCGGCTCCCGCTGCGCCAGCGCCGCCTGCCTCAGCGCCTGCGCATCCGACGGCCCCCGAGAAGCCCGCAGAGACGAGCGCGCCAGCTTCAGGCCAGTAGCGCACGCACCGCCGAGCGGATCTGCTCCAGCGTGAAGGGCTTGATGATCACGCTCAAGCGGGGCGAGGCGAGCGCCTTGGCGCGCTCGAGCTCCTCGGCGAAACCGGACATGAGCAGGAGCTTCAGACGCGGCGCGGCGTCGATGGCGCGGCGTGCGAGTTCGATGCCGTCCAGGCCCGGCATGTGCACGTCAGAGACGAGGACGTCGACCGCGTCCGGCGCCGCGTTGAGCTTGTCGAGAGCCTCATTGCCGTCCTGGGTCAGCTCGACCGCATGGCCATCAGCCTCGAGCGCACGCTTCACGAGATCACGGGTCGACGCGTCGTCGTCCGCCAGCAGGATGTGTGCCACGCTTCGCTCCCCTTCGAAGTGAAACCCTACACCGGTCTCCCGGCACGCGTCACACAGTCTACTCCTTTGCAACGCGGCCGACGAATGGAAGCTCGCGGTAGCGGTGGGCCACGTCCATGCCGTAGCCAACGACAAACTCGTCGCCGCTCTCGAACGCATAGAAATCGGCGGACACGTTGACGGCGCGATGCACTTTCTTGTCGATCAGCACGCAGGTCAGGATGCGGCGCGCGCCGCGGGCCGAGAGCAGGTCTTTGGCGAAGACGAGCGTGCGGCCGGAATCGAGCACATCGTCGATCAGGATGATGTTTCGGCCCTCGACGTCGAGGTCGAGGTCGCGAAGGATCTCGACCTTGCCGGACGAGGTTTTGCTCTTGCGATAGCTCGAGAGCGTCAGGAAATCGACCTCGGGCTCGAGGCCCGCCCGGTGCAGCGCCCGGATCAGGTCGGCGGCGAATACGAAGCTGCCCTTCAGGATAGCGACGACGAGCGGGCGCTCGAGGCGGTGGGCGATGATCTGCGCGGCGAGCTCCTCGAGGCGGGCGGCTATGGCATCGGCCGAAAAGATGACCTCGATCTCGGCCATGGTGGCGGACGTCGTTTCCGTCATGTGCTTGCTTCCTTGTCCGCATCCCGGCCGAAAAAGGGCCTGGGACGCGTTCCTGCGGGGCGCCGGCCGGCGGTATGCCCCTTTTGTCCTGCTCGACAACCTATCAGGTGATCCGCGGCCGAGCGCAAGGCGCGCCGGTCATCGTCGTGAACGGACAGGTATGCGCTTGCACATGCCGCCGCCATATTCCTAACAGATTGATACTCCCTTCGAGTTCCAGCATATAAGCGCACGGAACCCGCCGAGGGGGTCGGTTCCTCCCGTGGAGCGGCCTGCTCGTGATACGAATGAACAACGTTGGCCTGAAGTACGAACAGGGGCCGGAAGTGCTGGCGGACGTCAGCTTTCACCTGCGTCCGGGCTCCTTCCACTTCCTCACGGGGCCGTCGGGCGCGGGCAAGACGTCGCTTCTGCGTCTCCTCTTCATGTCGACGCATCCGACGCGGGGCCAGATCCAGCTCTTCGGGCAGGACGTGAGCCGCATCACCACCTCGAAGCGTGCGCCCCTTCGCCGCCGCATCGGCATCGTATTCCAGGATTTCCGGTTGCTCGAGCATCTCACCACCTGGGAGAATGTGGCACTCCCGCTCCGGGTGGTCGGCAAGCGCATCGACGACTACAAGGAGGATGTGACGGATCTTCTGCAGTGGGTCGGACTCGGCGACCGCATGTACGGCTATCCGTCGGTGCTCTCCGGCGGCGAGAAGCAGCGTGCCGCCATCGCGCGCGCCGTCATCGGCAAGCCCGAGCTTCTGCTCGCGGACGAGCCCACCGGCAACGTCGACCCGCAGATGGCGCGGCGCCTGCTCCGCCTCTTCATCGAGCTCAACCGGCTCGGCACGTCCGTGCTGATCGCCACCCACGACCATCAGCTGATGCGCCAATTCAAGGCGCCACGACTGGAGCTGCACGACGGCCATGTCCGGATCGTATGACAAACCCGACCGGCCGCCGCTGCGGGGATCGAACCCTCAGTCTCAGCGGCCGGGAGACTACGAGAGCTACGACGACGGCGTCGTATCGCAGGGCGTGCGGCTGACATCGCAGCAGCGTGACCCGGCGGCCTATGCCTACTACGAGGGCGACACGCTCACCTCCGATATGATGCGCACCGACCACGAGCGTGTGGCACGTGCCGACATCTATGCGCCCGCGCGCGACAGCACCAAGCGCAAGATGCAGTCGCTGACGGCGCCGATCGTGCCAGCCGGCTCGGTGACCGGCCGCTCGCTCACACTCGTGATCACCATCATGTGCTTCCTTGCCTGCCTCACTGCGGGCGCGGTCTACATGATCCGCCAGTCGGCCAACGCCTGGCTCAAGGACATCGCCAGCGAGGTTACGGTCCAGGTGCAGGCCGTCGAGAACGGCGACACAGAGAAGGCCGTGCAGGACGTCGCGACGTACCTTCGCCAGCAGAGCGGCATTGGCCGTGTGAGGGTGATGTCGGCGGTCGAATCCGCCTCGCTGCTCGAGCCTTGGCTCGGGCCGGTCGAGGGCCTCAGCGCTTTGCCCGTCCCACGGCTCATCGCCATCGAGCTCGACAGCTCGGTCACGCCCGATCTCGAGGCAGTCAAAGCGGGCCTCGCCAACCAGTTTCAGGGCGCGACGCTCGACGACCACAGGCGCTGGCAACAGCAGATCGTGACCATCACGCGGAGCTTTGCGCTCGGCGGGTTCGCGATCCTCATCCTCGTCGCGCTGGCGACGACGGCGATCATCATCTCGGCGACGCGGAGCTCGATGGCATCGAACCGCGAGATCGTCGAGGTGCTGCACTTCGTCGGCGCTACCGACCGCTTCATCGCTCGCGAGTTCGAGAAGCACTTCCTGCGGCTCGGCGTGCGGGCCGGCCTCGTCGGCGCGGGGCTCGCGCTCGCCGTGTTTCTCACCATGCCGATCATCGTGCAGTTGCTCGGCGGCGGCACGCTGACGCTTACGGAGCTGCATCGCTTCATCGGCACGGGCACACTCGACATGGCCGGATATGTCCTGCTCGGGATCGTCGTCGTCGTCGTCGCTGCCCTCTGCATGCTGACGTCCCGCTTCGGCGTGTTCCGTATCCTCAACAGCAAGCATTAACGCGTCCAAGTTGCTGCTCGCGTTACCAATTCTTTCCGGTTAATCAGGCGTGCGCGGGGCTTTGCCGAAGACCTCTTGTCACAAGGGCGACCAAATCAGCTAGTCTCGTGCCACGGTAGGCCAGCCGGAAAAGGCGAAGCAGATCGAACCGGTGTACGGCCGCTTCCGGGGCCGGATGGACAGCATGAGCGCGAAACGCGTCCTGATCGGAATGGCTGGTGCGGCAGCGGGACTGCTCGCATTCGGTTTCGTTCTGTTCGCCAACGCGGTCATGCGCGAGCCAGCAGTGCAGAACGAGCAGGCCGACGGCATCGTCGTTCTCACCGGCGGGCAGACACGGATCGTGGAGGCCGCGCGCCTTCTGCAGGACGGCAGAGGTCAGCGTCTCCTCATATCGGGCGTCAATCAGAAAACCGGACGCGTGTCGCTGCGCAGGCTTTCCGGTCTCGACGAGAAGATCTTCAATTGCTGCGTCGACCTCGGCTACGCCGCGCTCGACACCGTCGGCAATGCCGTCGAAACCAAGCGCTGGGCGGAGGCGTTGCGCTACGACCGCCTGATCGTCGTCACGGCGAGCTATCACATGCCGAGAAGCCTGGCGGAGCTTGCCCGCGAGATGCCGAACGTCCAGTTCGTGCCGCATCCCGTGGCGCCGGAGGGGCTTCGCAACAAAGTATGGTGGCTCGATGCCGCTGCGACACGGCTGCTGGTCTCGGAGTATCTGAAGTTCCTGCCGGCGGCGGCGCGGCTCGCCGTCTCGCGGGGCGTGACGCCCTGGCACGGCACGTCGATGACCGCGGCGTCCGGGATACCGCGCGACAAGTCCTGATGAGAGTGCTCCCTCTCCGATGCTGATTCAGATCCGCTCGCTCGTCTATGCCATCGTGTTCTACGTGGAGACGGCGCTCTTCCTTGTGCTCGGCTCTTGGCTTTTCATCGCGCCCCGAAGCTGGGCCATGGCCGGCCTCAAGACACATGCGATCGTCTCGGTTTGGCTTCTGAAGCTCATCTGCGGCACCAAGCTCGAGGTGCGCGGACTCGACAAGGTGCCGAAGGGGGCCTGCCTCATTGTCTCCAAGCACCAGTCGGCTTGGGATACCTTCGGGCTCGTGCCGCTTTTCCGCGATCCCGCCATCGTGCTCAAGGACGAGCTCAAGTGGATCCCGTTCTACGGCTGGTTCTGCGTGAAGTTCGAGCACATCCTCGTCAAGCGCGACAAGGCGGCCAAGGCGCTCAAGGCCATGATCGCGGACGCCCGGCAGCGGGCCAGCCAGGGCCGCGAGATCGTCATCTTCCCGGAAGGGACGCGGCAGCCGCCCGGTGCGCCGCCGGACTACAAGCCAGGATATGTCGCGCTCTACGAAGGGCTCGGTCTCACTTGTGTGCCGCTCGCTCTCAACTCGGGCCTCTACTGGCCGCGACGCAAGCTCACGCGCTTCCCCGGCACCATCGTCGTCGAGTTCCTCGATCCGATCCCGCCGGGGCTTCCTCGCAAGGAGTTCCGCGAGGTGCTCGAGAGCCGGCTCGAGGCGGCCTCCACCCGTCTGGTCGAGGAAGGTCTCGTTGACCTTGAGCGCCAGAACGAACGCGAACATAAATAGAACATTCGTTGACTCCGCGGCATGGCGTCCCTATATTGCAGGGGTGGCTTGGGCGGAGAGAGATGCGGAAAGACCCCACATTCCTGGCCCCTATCTCCGAGGAGATCTGGCGGCTCAAGTACCGGCTCGATAGCCCGGCTGCGCAGGACGAGACGCTCGGCGATACGTTCTGGCGCGTCGCGCGGGCTGCGGCCTCGGTCGAAGCAGGCGGCAAGCGGGCGCGCGAGAAGTGGGCCGGCCGCTTCTACGACGCCATGGCGGACTTCGGGTTCCTGCCGGCGGGGCGGATTCTCGCCGGTGCCGGCACCGGGCGCGCCGTCACGCTCTTCAACTGCTTCGTCATGGGGCGCATCGAGGACGACCTCGGCTCTATCTTCGAGAACGTCAAGGAGGCCGCCCTCACCATGCAGCAGGGCGGCGGCATCGGGCACGACTTCTCGACGCTCCGGCCCAAGGGCGCGCTGGTCAAAAGCATTGGAGCGGATGCCTCGGGTCCAGTGAGCTTCATGGACGTTTGGGACGCGATGTGCCGCACGATCATGTCGGCGGGCGCACGGCGCGGGGCCATGATGGGCACGATGCTCTGCTCGCATCCCGACATCGAGGCCTTCATCGATGCCAAGGCCGACGCCGCGAAGCTGCGCAACTTCAATCTCTCCGTGCTGGTGCCGGATGCGTTCATTGCAGCCGTGCGCGGGGACAAGCCGTGGGACCTCGTGTTCGAGGGCAAGGTCTACAATACGGTGCCGGCGCGCGCGCTGTGGGAGCGCATCATGCGCGCGGGCTACGACTACGCGGAGCCGGGCGTCATCTTCATCGATCGCGTCAACCGGATGAACAACCTCGCCTACTGCGAAGACATTCGCGCCACCAACCCGTGCGGCGAGCAGCCGTTGCCGGCCTATGGTGCGTGCCTGCTCGGGTCGGTCAATCTTCTCGAGCTCGTGTTGGAGCCCTTCACGCCCGGCGCGGCTATCGGGGCCCCTGCGCTCGAGGAGCGTGTACGCGTCGCCGTGCGGCTTCTCGATAACATGATCGACGTGTCTGGCTATCCGCTCCCGGCGCAAGCGCACGAGGCCAAGGCCAAGCGGCGCATCGGGCTCGGCGTCACCGGGCTCGCCGATGCGCTGATCGCCTGCGGGGTGCGCTACGGCTCGCCCGAGGCGGAGACGCTCGCGCAATCCTGGATGGCTCTGATCGAGCGCGCGGCCTATCTCGCGAGCTCGGAGCTCGCTGCCGAGAAGGGTGCCTTCCCTCTCTACGACGCGGAGAAGTTTCTCGCCTCGCCCAACGTCGTGCGGTTGCCGCCGGAGGTGCAGGAGGCCATTCGCCGGCACGGAATCCGCAACGGCTGCCTGACCTCGATCGCGCCGACGGGCACCATCTCTCTTCTCGCTGGCAACGTGTCGTCCGGCGTCGAGCCGGTTTTCGATTTCCGCTACGGGCGTCGGGTGCTCGGTGCCGAGGGTGTCGCACGCACCGAGGAGGTCGAGGACCTCGCCCATGCGCGCTACCGCCGCCAGCATGGCAACGTCGCGTCGCTGCCGAGGGCGTTCGTGCGCGCCGCCGACCTTTCGCCCGGTGAGCATCTCGTCATGCAGGCGGCCCTGCAGCGGCATGTCGACAGCTCGATCTCGAAGACGATCAACTGTCCGGCCGACATCTCTTTCGACGCCTTCAAGGACATCTATCTCGACGCCTTCGACCGAGGTCTCAAGGGCTGCACTGTGTACCGGCCGAACGCGGTCACGGGCGCCGTGCTGTCGGCTGCCCCGAGTGCGGAGCCGAAGGCGAGCGCTCTCGACGCAGACGGCTTGCGCGAGGCGACGGCGGCTTCGCTCCGGCGCGTGCCGGCAGCTGCGGCAGAGAACGTCGATCGCGAAGGGGACGTCGTCTACATGTCGCGGCCGCTCGACCGCGAGCCCGTGCTCGCGGGCTATACCTACAAGCTCAAGTGGCCCGAGAGCGACCATGCCATCTACGTCACCATCAACGACATCGAGAAGGATGGAAGGCGCCGTCCGTTCGAGATCTTCATCAACACGCGCAACCTCGAGCACTACGCCTGGACGGTGGCGCTCACGCGCATGATCAGCGCCGTGTTCCGGCGTGGCGGCGACGTGGCATTCGTCGCCGAGGAGCTCAAGGCGGTGTTCGATCCGCAAGGCGGGCGCTGGATCGGCGGGCGCTATGTGCCGAGCCTGCTGGCTGCCATCGGCGATGTGATCGAGGCGCACATGGTGCGAACGGGGTTCCTCGCGACCGCCGATGGTGTGATCGCGCCGGAGCGCACCGAGGCGGCATCCTCGGAGTCCGGCGCGGGATCAGGGCGCGAGCGGACAGCGACCGTTTCGGCTGTCACTGGCGGCCGAAGCTGCCCCCGCTGCGCGGCGCAGGCGTTTGTGCGGGAGGAGGGCTGCTGGGTTTGCCGGTCGTGCGGGTTCTCGCGCTGCAACTAGAGTTGGCGCCGGAGCCTTAGCACAGCGGCCTACCGGTTCCGCATTCGGGGCCGAGCAGCGCTCGCTCTTGAGCGCCGGGACGTCTCTCGTCCGCGTTTCGGGGTGGCCGGGACCATGCCGGTTGTTACGAACGGACCGCGCGGAAACGTGGCGGACTTGTGACAATGGGTTTCGCATGGCTTACACCGTGCTCATGCCAATGCGGTGGCGTTTTTAGTTAACAGCGCGGAACTAAAGGCCCGTTCCCTGCGTAACAGCGCAGGAACCTCAATTTCGCGTAGCGTTCGCTCGTTAAGCACGTGCCCCAAAATGACTGAGTTCGAGCCTTATTTCAGCTGAAAACCGTGCTCATCCTTGGGGTCAGTCAGTAGCGTCATCGCCGCGTAGACGGCAAAGGAACTTGGTAATGGGAGCGCGTGTCATTCAACTCGCTGAGATCAGAGCCCGCCGCGCGGCAACGCAGCCGCAGCGCCCCGCTTTGGACGGCGCCGCGGAGCTTGCCGACCGTTTCCACTTCTGGAGCGGTGCCTCGAGCCGCCGCTACGTCCACTCCGTCTACAGCCTCGTCGATTGCCCGGAGATTCCCGCCGCGAACTTTCTTCTCGTGCACCGGGATGACAAGGGCCACCGGTCGGTGCTCGCCATCGGGCACCTGACACATGACGCCGGCTCGCTCAACCTTGCAGAGCTTCGCCACCGCGGCGCGCGTCTCGGTGCAAACGAGGTCCACGTGCACCTCCTTGGCGGCAGCGCCCAGCAGCGCCGCCTGATCGAGCTCGACCTCCGCGCCGCCGAGATCGACAGCCGGGGCGCCGAGCGCATCTCCGGTACGCGCCACTGATTCGATGAGACCGATGATTCACGCTTTAGGCTCATAGGGCCGAAGCGATCGCGGTCTCGATGACATCGTCCCTTCGAATTGGATCGGCCGGACTTCAGTCCGGCCGATCTCGTTTTGGCATTAGGCCAGCGCCGTGCGGGCGAGCCAGAGCCCCGCGAACAGTCCTGCGATCGAGAGCGCCACACTGGCGCCGACGTAGGCGGCGGCAAGGGCCGTCTCGCCGCGCTCGATCAGAAACGCGGTGTCGAGCGAAAAGGCGGAGAACGTCGTGAAGCCGCCGAGCACGCCGGTCGCCAGGAACAGCCGCAGGTCGGAGCCGTTGGCGCCCTTCACCGTGAGCCATCCGGCCAGAAGGCCCATGGCCGTCGAGCCCAGGATGTTGATCGCCATGATGCCGAAGGGAAACGCGCTGCCGAGGAGCGCAGTCACCCACGCGTTGAGGAGGTGGCGGAGGACGCCGCCCAAGCCGGCGCCGAGAAAAACGAGCAGCGATGCTTGCATGTCACCTCCAATGTCGACTGTCCGCGCCGCCTCGCGGGAGGTCACAGCAAAGAGCTCCTATCCGCGGTTGCGCCGGGCAGGAGCCATCAGACACGGCGACAATCTGGGCGAAGGTGCCCGGCCTGGCAAGGCCGCAGCGCTTCTCGATCACACGAGCTTGGCGCGGTAGCCGAAGCGGTTGTCGCGGACAGTATGGGTGCGGCGCCGCGGCTTAGCCGCCCAGGCGCGGGTGCGTGCGCGGTTGGTGGATGGTGTGGCCCCAGGGGCATGCGCGCGCTCGGCGGCGGCGCCGATCAGGGTAACGAGCCGCTCCAGACGCGGCTCGCGGATGCCAAGCTCGCGCAAGTGGCGGCGGGTGCTGAGCAGATAGTCGAGGTTGGTCCCGGCGCGACCGGCGGACGCAAGGATGAGGTGAGCCTCGCGCGCGAGGGGAAGCACGCCGGCATAGTGGGGATGAGCGCGCTCCGCAATGAAGGTGGTGGCCCACACGGTCGGCGCAGGATCGCGGCCCTCCTTGCCGACCAGAGCGAGCGGCACCGTGGCCTCCTTGTAGACGCCGTAGATGAGCTCGCGGCGCCGGAGATATGCGAGGGTCGCGGCCGCATTCTCGGGCGTGAGGCGGAAGGCCATGCCCTCGCAGGTGCCGCCGTGATCGAGGCCCAGAACGAGACCCGGGCGACGCAAGGTGCCGCGGTAGTGGATCGAGTAGATGCAGAACGCGCGGTGGTAGCCGGTGAGGCGGGCGTGGCGCGCCTCGGCGAAGGCAAAGCCGGGGTTCCACATCAGGGAGCCGTAGCCGAAGACCCAGATCTCTGAGGACGCATTCGGCATTCAGGGTGCATCGGGGCAAGGCCCCTGCCTCCTATTTGCGATGGGGGGGCTCCGGCAGTGTCGCGGTCGAATGCGCGCGCCCGAAATCCGGCGCCGCAGTGTCCTGGCCGGCCTGAATGATGCCGCGGCGGAGGGCGCGGGCGTCGGCGAAGGTCTTGAACAGCGTCTCGCCATCGCCGAAGCGAATTGCGCGTTGCAGCGCCGTCAGATCCTCGGTGAAGCGGCCGAGCATGTCGAGCACCGCCTCCTTGTTGTTCAGGAACACGTCGCGCCACATGGTGGGGTCGGAAGCGGCGATGCGCGTGAAATCACGGAAGCCGCCGGCCGAGAACTTGATCACCTCGCTGTCGGTCACGCGCTCGAGGTGAGCAGCCGTATTGACGATGTTGTAGGCGATCAAGTGCGGCACGTGACTGGTGATGGCGAGCACGAGGTCGTGGTGCTCGGGCGACATGATCTCGACCTTGGAGCCCAAGGCCTGCCAGAAGTCGCGCATCCTCTCGACGGCGTGGCCATCCGTGGCTGGCTCGGGCGTCAAGATGCACCAGCGGCCGTCGAAGAGCTCGGCGAAGCCCGACTCGGGGCCCGACTGCTCCGTGCCCGCGATGGGGTGGCCCGGGACGAAGTGGACGCCGGCCGGGACATGTGGCGCGACATCCTTCACGATCGCGCTCTTGACCGAGCCGACGTCGGTCACGATCGCGCCGGGCTTCAAGCTGCGCGAGATCTCCTTGGCGATGGGGCCGCAGAGCCCGACCGGCGTGCAGAGGATGACGAGGTCGGCGTCGAGCGCTGCCTCGGCCGCGCTGACGAAGCCCTCCTCGACAAGACCCAAGCGCATGGCCGTCTCGACGGTCGCCGGCGTGCGCGCCGATCCGACGATGGTGCCCGCAAGCCCGCCGCGACGGCAGGCATGGCTGATGGACGAGCCAATGAGGCCGATGCCAATCAGCGCGATGCGCTCGAACATCACGGATTTGGGCTTCTGCTTGCTCATACGGCGCCTCCGACGAAGTCGGCGAGGGCGTCGCGCACCGTGCGGTTCTCCTCCCCGGTGCCGACGGTCAAGCGGAGCGCGCCCGGAAGCCCGTAGCCGCCGACACGGCGGAGGATGATGCCGCGGCTTTTCAGGAACTCGTTGGCGGCTCCAGCATCACGCCCGCGATCGCCCGGGAAGTGGATCAGAATGAAGTTGGTGACGCTCGGAGTCACCTCAAGCCCAAGCTTGCCGATCTCGGCGGTGAGCCAGGGCAGCCATTCCTCGTTGTGGCGGACGGCGGCCTCAACGTGGGCCCAGTCCTCCATGGCCGCAGCCCCGGCCGCAATCGATGGGGCCGAGAGATTGAACGGCCCACGAATGCGGTTCAACGCGTCGGCGATGGCTGCGGGGCAATAGGCCCAGCCGATGCGCAGGCCGGCAAGGCCGAAGATTTTCGAGAAGGTGCGTGTCATCACCGTGCTCTCGGTGGTGGCGACGAGCTCGAGGCCGGCCTCGTAGTCGTTGCGGCGCACGTACTCGGCGTAGGCGGCGTCGAGAACGAGCAGGATGTCGTCGCGCAGCCCCGCGCGCAGGCGACGCACCTCCTCGATCGACACGTAGGTGCCAGTGGGGTTGTTGGGATTGGCGAGAAACACGACCTTGGTGCGCGGGGTCACTCTGGCCAAGATGGCGTCGATATCGGCCTTGAGGCCCGTCTCCGGGGCCACGACAGGGGTCGCGCCCGCTGCCAGGATGACGATGCGGTAGAGCAGGAAGCCGTGCTCGGTGTAGAGGCCCTCGTCGCCAGGGCCGAGGTAGGCATGGGCCAGAAGGCTGATCAGCTCGTCCGAGCCCGCGCCGCAGACGATGCGCTCGGGCGCGAGGCCAAAACGGCGGGCGATGGCCTGGCGCAGCGCCGTGGCCTGGCCGTCCGGATAGCGCTCGAGGCCCGTGCCCGCTGCTGCAAAGGCGGCGAGGGCCATCGGACTTGGGCCCAGCGGCGTCTCGTTGGACGAGAGCTTGACCGCCTTCACACCGCCCGGAACGTGGCTTTCCCCCGGAACATAGGCTTCGATATCGAGAACGCCGGGGCGGGGCTTTGGGGTGGCGGTGGTCATGGGTTGGGGTCCAGACTTTCGAATGGATGGCCTCGGCCGGGCGGGCCTGGGGGCGCGGGACGTGATAGCGAAGCGACGCCCAAAGCGCAAAGGTTTAAGGGTGGCGGAGGGTTAGCGGCGCGCGAGTCGGCAGGTAGGCCTCGCACCGTCCGAGGTCGACGGGCCAGGCTGGACTCACCAAGTCGACGTCCACGCCTTATGCGGAGGTTTCTGCTCGCCACGATTGCGCTTGCCGTCACTTGCTCCGCGGCATCGGCCCAGGACAAGCGTGCGGCCCGCGAGGCCTGTCTCGGTGACTACAAGCAGTTCTGCCAGGGGGTTCAGCCTGGCCAGGGCCGCATTATACAGTGCCTGCAAGGGCACCTGGAGCAGCTCCAGCCGGCATGCCGGTCGGTCGTCGAAAGCAGGATTGCCGCCCGGAAGTAGCCTCGCCTACTGCATGTAGGGGCTATCGCCGCCGTGCGGGGCGTTCGGGCTCGAGAAGAAGAAGCCGTTGTCGAAGGGCCCGCCGTCGGTCTGCGCCGTGAGCGAGGGATCGACGAACTTCCTAGTGTTCGTGCCCTGCAGGTACTTGTAGGAGTACCCGCCGCCCCGCCGGTAGGGACGCACGACGCCGCGCAGGGCCTTGCCCTTTTTTACCGTTTCCTGGGCCGACGCGTCCAAGATGCCCCCGGTCGGGGCCATGAACAGGGCCGATGCAGCCAAGACTATGAAGAGACCGAGCTTTTTCATGGGCTCACTTCTATCTCATGTCCGGCGCCGTGTCGACGTGGCGGCGGCGGTTCAGCTCCCAGGTGTGGCCGACAAATCATCCTCGCCGGACCCCCCCCCCAGGGCATCATTGCGGGTGCAATGTTTCAACTCTTTGATGCCCATTGAACTCTCAAGCTCGCCTTAACGGACCTCATGCTTCTATCATTTCTAAGCCTTGACCGTCCGCGTCGGCCTCCGATATTAGGCGCACGTCTCGTGGTGATTTGGCCGGCCGGCTTGCAGCCACGTTAAAGAACTCGCTAAATGGGCCGTTGCGCACCCCGAACATATCGGAAGGGCCCGGCCCGTAGAGGCTAGGGCAAGATGGCCGATTTTCCGGTTGCCCGCTCGGTTGCGGGCTGGAGCGCATACCGCATGGGCCAGAACTATCCTGCTCTTTCCGATGGGGACATCCGTCCAGGCGAGTCCAAGACGGAGCAACGCCTGTCGGAAGTGCACCGGCCCTCGAGCCCGACCGTCACGTTCCCCGAGGACGCCCCGCTGCGCCTCGAATGCGATCAGCTGCTCGCGCCGTTCACGATCGCCTACCAGACCTACGGAGCGCTCAACGCCGCGAAGTCGAACGCCATCCTGATCTGCCACGCGCTGACCGGCGATCAATACGCCGCCAACACGCATCCGGTGACCGGCAAGCCGGGCTGGTGGGAGACGCTGATCGGCCCCGGCAAGCCGGTCGACACCACGCGCTTCTTCGTCATCTGCTCGAATATCCTCGGCGGCTGCATGGGCTCGACGGGGCCGGCATCGCTCAACCCCAAGACCGGCAAGCCTTACGGTCTCGAATTCCCGGTTATCACGATCGGCGACATGGTCGACGCGCAGGTGCGCCTCATCGACCACCTCGGCATCGGCGAATTGTTCTCGGTCATCGGCGGGTCGATGGGCGGCATGCAGGTGCTCGAATGGGCCGCGCGCCAGAAAGACCGCGTCGCGTCCGCCATACCCATCGCGGCGGCACCCTGGCACACGGCGCAGAACATCGCGTTCCACGAGGTCGGACGCCAGGCGGTCATGGCCGACCCCGAGTGGCGCGGCGGCGCCTACTACGAAGCCGGCGTCACGCCGAAGAACGGCCTCGCAGTGGCACGCATGGCGGCCCACATCACCTATCTCTCGGAGAAGGCGCTGCAAGGGAAGTTCGGGCGCAACCTGCAGGACAGGGCGGCGCGGAGCTTCTCGTTCGATGCGGACTTCAAGATCGAGAGCTACCTTCGGCACCAGGGCTCGACCTTCGTCGATCGCTTCGACGCCAACAGCTATCTCTACATCACGCGGGCCATGGACTACTTCGACCTGGAAGGGGCCCATGGCGGCAAGCTTGCCAACGCTTTCACGGGCACAAGGACGCAGTTCTGCGTCGTCTCCTTCACCAGCGACTGGCTCTACCCGACGCGCGACAGCAAGGCGATCGTCAAAGCGCTGAATGCGGTCGCGGCCAACGTGAGCTTCGTTGAGATCGAAAGCGACAAGGGCCACGACGCCTTCCTGCTCGAGGAGCCCGAGTTCCACGCCACCGTGCGCGGCTTCCTCAATGCGGCGGCGGCGAAGCGTGGCATCGTGCTCGCGGGTGGCCGCTGATGCAGAAGGCCGTTCCCTTCACCGGACAGCAGCGCGCCGACCACGTGCTCATCGCCGAGATGGTGGCACCGGGATCGCGCGTGCTCGATGTCGGCTGCGGCGACGGGGCCTTGCTGCAGCTGCTGGCCGAGACCAAGAACGTGGACGGGCGCGGCGTCGAGCTCTCGCGCGAGAAGGTGAATCTCTGCGTGAAGCGCGGGCTCTCGGTGATCCAGGGCGACGCCGACCGCGACCTTGCCGACTATCCCGACCAGGCGTTCGACTACGCCATCCTCTCGCTCACGATCCAGGCGACGCGAGATCCAAAGACCGTGCTCGAGAACCTCCTCCGAATCGGGCGGCGGGCCATCGTGTCATTCCCGAACTTCGGGCACTGGAAGGTCCGCGCCCAGCTGCTGCTCACGGGCCGCATGCCGGTGACGCCCAATCTGCCCGAGCCCTGGTACGCGACCGCGGATGCTCACCTCTGCACCATCAAGGACTTTGCAGACCTGGTCGCGCTCGCCGATGCGGAGGTGGAGGAGGCCGTCGCCTTCAACAGCCGAGGGCAGCGGCTGCCGATCAACAAATCCATCTCGCTGCAGAACCTGCTCGGCGAGAAGGCCGTGTTCAAGCTGCGGCGCGCCTGACAATCACCGCAGACGGATCGGGACGAGCTCGCGCAGGCGCTTGGCCTTGGCCGGCGTGCCATTGACCGGCGCCATCATCTCCTTTCTCGCCTCGACCATGAGCACGCCGCCGAAGCGCGGAGAGAGGCTGGCACCGAGACGCTCCCAGGCCATGGCCGAGCGCACGAAGATGCCGCGGTCGAGCGGGGGGACGTGGAGCGCCGTCGACCAGCCCGTCGGCGTGAACAGTGATTGAGTGAGGATCAGGTCGAGCTGGGAGCGGCTGTAGGGACGGCCGTAGCCGAAGGGTGTCGTGTCGACGTGGGCCCAGAGACCGCGGCGGTTCGGCACGACGACCAAGAGGCGTCCTTCGGGCTTCAGCACGCGCCAGAGCTCGCGCAAGAGCGGCTCGACGCGGTCCGCCACCTCGAGGCAGTGGACGACGAGCAGGCGGTCCATGGCGTTGTCGCGGAGCGGCAGCGAGCTTCCGTCTACGAGGGCGGAGAGAACGGGTGCGGACGGCGGCCAGATGAGAGCGCCCTGGCTCTCCGGCATGAAGGCCCCGGCAATGCGCGCCTCGCTGCGGTAAGAGCCGAGAAACGGCGTGCCGAAGCCGAGGCTCGCCAATGTCTCTCCGGCAGCGGGGCCCCACTGCGCGCGGATGCGCCGTGCAAGCAGCCGTCGCGCAATCTGGCCGAGCGGCGTCGCGTAGAAGTCCCTCAGAGTTGCGACATCGAGATGCATGGTCTGTGGCTGCAGAAGATCCAAGCCTCTTTTCGCCTGTCCGGCATTGAAATGGCAAGGTCCGGCAGATACCCTCCGAGGCTGCCTAGCGGCGCGCGCCCTCCGGCGCGACGTGCGCCCCGCGTTCCTTCTCTGAAGCACGATGCATCCGAAGATCCATCAGTTTCCCTGCCTCAAGGACAACTACGGTGTCCTGGTCCATGATCCCGAAACCGGGGTGACGGCCGCCATCGATGCGCCGGATGCGGGGGCAGTTAGCGCCGCGCTCGAGGAAAAGGGCTGGACGCTGACCCATATCCTCGTCACCCACCATCACGCCGACCACACGGGTGGCATTACCGCACTCAAATCGGTGGCGAATTGCACGGTGATCGGCCCGCGCGGGGAGGCGCACCGCATTCCCAGCCTCGACCGCGACGTGGCGGAGCCCGACACCTTTGCCCTCGGGAGCCTCACGGTGAAGGTGCTGGACACGCCTGGGCACACGATCGGGCATGTGAGCTACTGGATCGAGTCGGCAAGCGTCGCATTCGTCGGCGACACGCTGTTCGCGATGGGCTGCGGCCGTGTGCTCGAAGGCACGCCGGAGATGATGTGGGAGTCGCTCAAAAAGATCGCGGGACTTCCCGGCGACACTGCGCTCTACTGCGGTCATGAGTACACAGTCTCGAACGCCCAGTTCGGGCTTACGATCGAGCCCGACAATCCGGCGCTGAAGCGCCGCTTCGCGGAGGCGGAGGGCCTCCGGGCCCTCGGCAAGCCAACGCTACCGACGCGGATCGACCTCGAGCGGGAGACAAACGTTTTCTTGCGCGTGGGGAACATGGACATCCGCAAGCGCCTTGGCCTCGCCGGCGCGCCAGATTGGAAAGTTTTCGCGGAGATCCGGGAGCGCAAGAACCGCTCCTGATCCCGCTCCCAGGGGGGTGGAATGGACGCTGGTCAGATCATCGCGCTGCTCGGCCTCAAGCCCCATCCCGAGGGCGGCTACTATCGGGAAACCTTCCGCGATGGGGAGACTGCGGGCGGGCGGGCGCATTCGACCGCGATCTACTTTCTGCTCGAGGCCGGCCAGATCTCGCGCTGGCACCGGGTCGACGCCGTCGAGGTCTGGCATTGGCACGCGGGTGCCCCTCTCCTGCTATCGATCGCGCCGCCGGATGGCCCGGCCATGGCGCAGCGGCTCGGACCGGACCTCATCGAGGGCGAGCGTCCGCAAGCGATCGTTCCCAAGGGGCACTGGCAGCAGGCGTCTTCCCTAGGGAGCTGGACCCTGGTCGGCTGCACGGTGGCTCCGGGGTTCGAATTTTCCGGTTTTGTACTAGCAGAGCGGAACTTCGAGCCGGGTGCTGGTGCGCTGCAGCGCTGAGCGGAATGTTTTCCACCGCTCATTGTCTCCGCCAACCCCCCTCGACAGCTTATTTCTCAGAACCTTACCGCGAATCCTGGGGACCGCGGCCGCCCTACGCTTGTCGCTCAAACACGACTCGTGAAGATTGCGAATCAATCATGAGAAGTGTGCGCGCAGTGGGGGTCGCAAAACATGAAAGTGGAGTCCTCGGGGGCAGTGTTCAGTACGGTGTTCGTCGACTACGACAACATCTATCTGTCGCTCAAACGAAAGAACGAGGAGGCGGCGAAGCGCTTCGCCAAGGACTCTGCGCTGTGGCTGCGCGAGATCGAGAACGGCCGCCTCATCACGCCGACCAACGGATCGTCTTTCCAAGTTCCGCGGCGCATCGTCATGAGCCGCTGCTACGGCAACCCGGTACCGCGCCGGAATGCGACCGACAACTCCACCGACATGAACTCGTTCCCCTTCATTCGCCATCACTTCCTCAGGGCGGGGTTCGAGGTGATCGACTGCCCGCCGCTCACAGCCCAGCTCAAGAACTCCGCCGACATCCGCATGGTGATGGACGTGCGCGACGTGCTCAACCACGAGACGCGCTTCGACGAGTTCATCATCCTCTCGGGTGACGCCGACTTCACGCCGGTGCTGCATCGCCTGCGCGCTCACGCCCGGCGCACGGTGGTGTTCGCCAACGATCACACGGCGCAACCCTACACCGCCATCAGCGATGGCGAGATCCGGGAGGCCGACCTCATCACACTTCTGCTCGAGGGCCGTATCGGCGGAGAGGGCGAGGCGCGTCAGGGTGGCGATCTCAGGGCGCTGTCCTCGGCCGAGCTTGAGGTCGTGCGCAAGGGGATCGTGGCCGAGGTGGTGGCCGCGGTGCGCTCCGCCCAGCAGCCGGTGCCACTCGAGGCGCTCGCCGATCGCGCGGTCCGCGTGCTCGGCTACGACAAGACAGTCGGCTCCTCGTGGGGCGGAGCGGGCACGTTCCGCGATTTGCTCGCAAAGGGTCTGCCGCAGGACGTCAAGCTCAGCGAGCAACCGCCCTATGTCGCCTACGAGCCGACGCGGCAGATCGCGCGCGACATCGGTGCGCGGGTGGACGCGCCGGCGGTGCGTGAGCGAAAGGCCGAGGTGCCAGAGCCGCGCTACGAGCCGCGGGGGGAGCTGCCGGCGGCGCGCCGTGCCGATCCGCGCGCTGATTTCGGCGAAGGGCGGCTCGAGCCGCGTTTCGATCAGCGCGGCGAGCGTCCGATGACCGAGCGCGAGTCGCGCCCTGCGGAGACTCGCTATGAGGCGCAGCGCTATGCGCCTCGCGGCGAACTCGGCGAGCCGGGCCGCGCTGCGCAGCCCGAGGGCCGCAGCGACCTGCCGTTGCCGCGCTACGATCGCATGCCCCCCATGGGACGCGGGGACATCGGGCGTGGTGACATTGGTCGCGGAGACATAGGCGGCGCCCCGTCGCGCGCGCCCGAGAAGCCTGCCCTGCCGGTCCAAGGCGGCAATGCCTATGGGCGGGCGCCGGCCGCGCCGGTCCAGCCGCAGCAGTCCGCGCGCTCGACGGAACACGCCGCGCAGATCCAGCAATCGATCGCTCGCATCCATGAGGCCTGTCAGGCCCCGCCGCTCTCGCCGCCGGAATACCGCGTGCTGTTCGAGGTGATGGCCGAGGAGATCACGGCCAACAACCTTTCGGGTCAGCAGACGCTGGTGAATATCGTGCAGCGCGCCCGCGACATGGGTCTCGAGGTGCGCCGCGATGACGTGCGTTTCGTGCTCGAGGTGGTGAGTGAGGCCGATCCCTGGTTCGAGCAGGGTGCCTCGGCCAATCTCTTCGCGAGCCGCTTCCGCAACTTCGTGGTGGCGCGGTGCCGCTCGCAGGGGCTCAACCTGTCGGCGGATGAGATCGACCTCATCGATGCCTGGTTCGGTGGCGCACCGGCGGCGCAGCGGGCTCCGCAAAGCTACGGCGCTGCAGCGCCGGCGGAGCCCTCATTCAGCGGTCCGGCTCCGGCCGATCGCTGGGCATCGGGGGACGATCGGCGACCGCAGGCCCAACCGCAGTCCTCGTCGTTCGGCGCCGAGCCCGAGGACGAGTTCCCCCGCATCGTGCGCTCGCGGTTGCGCGGCTGAAGTCCGCAACTCCGCCGCAGACGGCATCACGGATAGCAAAAGGCCGCGGAGAGGCAATCTCCGCGGCCTTTCCGTTGCGTCAGAGTGCGCCGATCAGAGCGCGATGTAGTGGCCGCCGTTGACGTCGAAGCAGGCGCCGGTGATGAAGCCGGCTTCGTCGGCGGCGATGAAGGTCACGGCGCGCGCGATCTCATCGGCCTCACCCAGCCTCCCGACCGGGATCTGCGGGATGATCTTGGTCTCCAGCACCTCCTTCGGCACGGCGGCGACCATCTCGGTGTTGATGTAACCCGGCGCGATGGTGTTGACCGTGATGCCCTTGGAGGCACCCTCGAAAGCGAGGGCCTTCGTGAACCCGTGCATGCCGGCCTTTGCGGCCGAGTAGTTGGTCTGGCCCATCTGGCCCTTGCGGCCGTTGATCGACGAGATGTTGATGATGCGGCCGAAGTTGCGGGCACGCATGCTGTCGATCACGAGCCGGCTCATGTTGAAAACCGAGTCGAGGTCGGTGCGGATCACCTCGCGCCACTGCTCGGGCGTCATCTTGTGCAACATGGCATCGCGGGTGATGCCGGCATTGTTGACGACGATGTCGATGGGGCCGAGAGCCTTCGTCACCTCGGCGATGCCCTTGGCGCAAGCGTCGTAGTCGCCCACGTCCCACTTGTAGACGGGGATGCCGGTCTCGACCTGGAACTGCTGTGCGGCGGCATCGTTGCCGGCATAGTTCGCAGCGACGCGGTAGCCTTTGTTCTTCAGCGCGATGGAGATGGCGTGGCCAATGCCACGCGTGCCTCCGGTTACAACGGCAACACGCGTCATTCGTTTGGTCCTCCCTGAGCCCGGGTTCTGGTTGATTGTGGCGTGTGATTAGCGTTCCAGCGGCGCCCGCGGGAAGCAAAAAGTGCAGGAAAAAATTGGTGCAGTGCGGCGGACATGCGCCGAGATAATGCTTAATGCGCCCTCGCACCCATGGGGCGCGAGGGCGCGGCGATCATCAGTCGCGGGCGACGCAGAGAGCGACGCCCATGCCACCGCCGATGCAGAGGGTGGCAAGGCCCTTCTTGGCATCGCGCCGCTGCATCTCGTGCAGCAGCGTGACGAGAACGCGAGCGCCTGAGGCGCCGATGGGGTGGCCGATTGCGATGGCGCCGCCGTTGACGTTCACCTTGTCGGTGTCCCAGCCGAGGCCCTTGTTGACGGCGATGGCCTGCGCGGCGAAGGCCTCATTGGCCTCGATCAGATCGAGGTCCTTGATGGTCCAGCCGGCCTTCTCGAGGGCCTTCTTCGAGGCGGAGATCGGACCCGTGCCCATGATCGAGGGATCGACGCCGGTCGTGGCCCACGAGACGATGCGCGCGAGAGGCGCGATGCCGCGCTTCTTCGCCTCCTCGGCGGTCATCAGAACAACGGCCGCGGCGCCGTCGTTGATGCCCGAGGCGTTGGCGGCGGTCACCGTGCCCTCCTTGGGATCGAAGGCGGGGCGCAGCTTGGCGATGCTGTCGAGCGTCACGCCGTCCTTGATGTACTCGTCCTCGGCGACGACCGTCTCGCCCTTCTTGGTCTTGATGGTGACGGGCGCAATCTCGTCCTTGAACTTGCCGGCCTTCTTGGCGGCCTCGGCCTTGTTCTGGGAGGCGACGGCGAACGCGTCCTGCTCGGCGCGCGTGATCTGCCACTGCTTGGCGACATTCTCGGCCGTGGTGCCCATGTGGTAGTTGTTGAAGGCGTCCCAGAGTCCGTCCTTCACCATCGTGTCGGTGAACTTGACGTCGCCCATCTTGGTGCCGTCTCGCATGTGGGCCGCGTGGGTCGACTGGCTCATGCTCTCCTGGCCGCCGGCAACGACGATCGACGCGCCGCCGGTCTGGATCTGCTGCATGCCGATCGCCACGGCGCGCAGGCCGGAGCCGCAGATCTGATTGATGCTCCAAGCCGGGCTATCGACGGGGATGCCGGCGGCGACGGAGGCCTGGCGTGCCGGGCCCTGGCCCTGGGCAGCGGTCAGCACCTGGCCGAGAATGACCTCCGATACGTCTCCCGGCTGCACCTTGGCGCGCTCGAGAGCGGCCTTGATGGCAACCTTGCCGAGCTCGTGAGCCGGCAGGCTTGCGAGAGATCCGTTGAACGAGCCAACCGGCGTGCGGGCCGCGCCGGCAATGACGATGGTCGTGCTATCCGCACTCATTTCGAGCTTCCTCCTCGGGGGACAATCTGAGTTTCTTGAACCTTATGGGGCGGGAAACCGTCTTTGACATGCATCAATCGAGAATGCAGGAACGGCCCTATATTTACGATAGCAGCAGGCCTCGTATGCCTGCAATTGAGACTTGGGGTCGAAACTTTGCTTGGCAGGTATGCAGTTAGGTGTGGAAGCTGGACTGCGGCCTGTGCTACGATGACGCAGTGCAAACTGGTGGTGTTTTGATGGCTCAGCCAATGCTCAACAAATCCGACATTCCGGCCGAAAAGAAAGAGGCCGTTGTCATCAAGAAGTACGCCAACCGGCGACTCTACAACACCGAGACCAGCACTTATGTGACGCTCGACGATCTCGCGCAGATGGTGCGGAACGACAAGGACTTCGTCGTGTACGACGCCAAGTCGGGCGACGATCTCACGCACGCCGTTCTCACCCAGATCATCGTGGAGCAGGAGAGCCGCCAGGGCGGTCAGACGCTGCTGCCGATCCCTTTCCTGCGCCAGCTCATCCGCTTCTATGACGACAACATCGGCTCCATGGTGCCGAGCTATCTCCAGTTCAGCCTGGAGAACCTCGTGAAGGAGCAGGAGAAGTTCCGGACCATGTTCGCGAGCGCGTTCTCCAATCCGGCGGCGGCCTTCGAGGCCTACCAGGACCAGGCACGCAAGAACATGGCTATGTTCGAGCAGGCCATGAACATGTGGACCGCGTTCGGCGGCGTGCCCGGGGCTCCCGGCAAGCCCGCGGACGACGTGCGCGAGGCTGCGAAGGGCGGCGGCGAGATCGACGAGCTCAAGGCCCAGCTCAGCGCCATGCAGCAGCGTATCGAGCGCCTCGCCAAGGACCGCGAGTAGGTTCCGCCCGGCTTTTCTTGCGACGAAGCCTCTATTCGGCCGAGTGCCGATGCGCGGCCATATCGTTCCTCTCGGTCCCACTGATCGTGATGGCGGCGGAGTCTCTACGTCTGTATCGACTTGATTGAGCTCGAAGCGACCACGGTCCAGTCAGAGTAGGCCCTTGGCCCTGAGCTCCTCGGTCGTCATTGGCGAGCCGCAGTAGAAGCCCTGCAGATAGGTGACGCCGGCCTCGCGCAGGAAGGTGGCTGTCTCCTCGTCGCTCACCCATTCGGCGACGGTCTTGAGCTCGAACGCCTTGGCCACCTCGATCATCGTGCTCACGACCACGCGGCCCTGGTGGTCGTTGGGCAAATCCTTCACGAACATGCCGTCGATCTTCAACATGTCGACGTTCAGCACCTTCAAGTGGCGGAACGAGGTGTAGCCGGCGCCGAAGTCGTCAATGGCCGCGCCGCAGCCGAGCTTGCGCAGCGCGTTGACGAAGGCCACGGCCTGGTCGATGTCGTGGATCATCGCCGTCTCGGTGATCTCGACCGTGACGCGCTGCGTGAGTGAAGGGTTTCCCTTGGTCAGCGATTTCAGAGCATCGAGCCAGCTCGTGTCACCCGTGGTCAGGCTCGACACGTTGAGCGTGATGCTGAGATTCGGATGCTTGACCAGAAGCTCGATGGCGAGCTCGAGCGTCCGCCTGTCGAGCAAGCGCGAGAGGCCGAGCTTCTCCGCCTCCTCGATGAACTCGCCGGCCGAGACCAGCGTTCCGTCGGTCCGCTTCATCCTCAGCAAGGCCTCGTAGAGCACGGGCCTCATGGTCTTGGCGTCGACAATCGGCTGCAGCACGAGGAGATACCTGTTCTCCTCGAGCGCTGTGATCACCGAGTTCTTGATCGCCTTCTCGCGTTTTTTTGCGTGGTATTCAGAGGTCACGGGATCGAAGGCCACGAAGCCGCCGGACGACGGCGTCTGCTTGGCGACCTCGAGCGCCTCGAGCGCATTGTTGATGGCCTGCGGCGGGCTCTTCGCGTGGTCGGGCACCGACACGCCGCCGAGCGAGATGGTTGCCGAGAGCGGGCAGGCCGAGGTCTCGATGGTGGCGCTCTTGACGGCATTCATCAGGCGCTCAGCCGCGGTCTTCATGGCACCCGGCTCGCACTCGTGCAAGATTATGCCAAAGGCGTTCGAGCCGTAGCGGCCGATGGCGTCGACGCCGCGCAGCTTCGCTCTCAAGACGCGGGCCGCGGCCGCGATCACCTCGTCGCCGACGTCATGGCCGAAGCTGGAGTTGATGGCATCGATGTTGTTCACGGTGGCCATGAAAAACGCGCTCGGCTGTCGCGTGCGCTCCGCCCGGCCGATGACGGCACCCAACGCATTGCTCAATCGAGCGCGGTTGAGCTCCTCGGTGCTCGCGTTGTCCTCGTCGCGCGTCAGGAGACGCTGCTCCTCGAGGTAGCGCTCGTCGATCAGGCGAATGACGCCGCGCGAGCGGGCCGGCCGTCCATCGGGGCCCGGCCACCAGCGCCCCATGTCCTCGAGCCAAATGGTCTCGCCCGACGGCAGCCCACCCGGCATGAATTTGAACTGGATGCGGTAGGGGATGCCGTGCACGGCGCGCGTCGCGGTGCGCGCATCGAGGATGGCTGCCCGCCAATGGGCTACGTCGCTCGCGGCCATGCGGGCCTGAAGCTGGGTTCCCGTCCGGACCTCGGCCAACGAGCGGACGCCAAGAAGGGCCGCCGCGTTCGGTTGCCATTCGATAAGATCGGTCGCGATGTCCCACGTATAGGCTGTATCGAGGGGCGTTTCGGGACCGGGCGTGCCGGAGCTGGCGGGAGGGCCCTTCACAGGCTGCTCTCGGGCAGGCTTGCTGCGCAACGGGACGCGCATTCGCCGGACGCGCGAGCGGAAGAGGGCAGGCTCGAAGAGTGAGTCACGATTATCAGTGCGGTTGTTCTGGTGATCTCGGGCAGCGCGCGACTTGGAGATGGAGGAGACGCAAGCATCACGGATGCCGGCTTATGCTCACAGTTGTCAGTTCCTAGCGCGCGTCGTTTAAAGTGATTCTATCAGAAATCGTGTCGCGAGGCGACCGCGCAAGCAAAAGCGGCCGCTGCTGGCGCAGCGACCGCTCGTCACTTGTCAAAAGGGAGGCCAGACCTACTGATCGCCCGATCCGAAGCCGATGTCGCGCTTGGCGACGCGAATGCCGATCGTAAATCCTGCAATGACGTCGATCAGGAGCGCGACCAGGAGCAGGAAGAAAACAGAGGTCGCGGCCTGCGGCACGACGATGAACTCGACGAGCGCGGCGATGAAGATCAGCATCGACAGTCCATGGTCCACGAGCGACGAGGTCGATGTGTATGTGGCCTTCAAGATCTCGATGAAGAGCACGCCGAGCGTGACGATGAGAATGAGGTCGCCCCATGTGAAGGTCCAGCGGGCGCCGCTGATCATCGGGAAGCTGAAAAGCTCGGTGCCGAGGAGCGAGCGCGCCGCCGCCGCGCCGTCCGTCGTCGTGTCGGCGGTCGAAAGGCCGGAGAAGAGGACGACGATGTTGTAGAGGATGAAGGCGAGAACGGTTAGCGGGATAGCTCTCAGCGACATGACTTTCTCCTGATGGCCGGAACGACCTGATGGTCTCCCATCCTCGGCAAGAATTCTGACAACCTCAAGAAAAACGGCGGCATCTGGATCTGATGCCGCCGCTACTGTCAGATATCGGACTTGGGCTCGAGGATCTGCCGGCCCCTATATTTGCCGGTCTTGAGATCGATGTGGTGCGGGCGGCGACGCTCTCCGCTCTCCTTGTCCTCGACATAGGCGGGGCGGGTGAGCGCGTCGTGCGACTGGCGCTGGCCCTTCTTCATGGGCGTGGTCTTTTTCCTAGGTACGGCCATCTGTTAACTCCGGTCTTCTCGGCGCCGCGACGGCGCTGCAGGATCGAATCTTGGGTGCTGGCGCGGCTGCGCCGAGGTCCCGTCCACCCGGCCGCCCGCAGGAGCAGCCGCCCAAAAACAGAGTGCGACGTCCAACCGGGAGGTCGGGCGCCGCAGGCTCCAGAACCAAAGATCGCGGCCTTATACCGGCAATCCGGTGGACGCGCTAGTACCCGAATTTCAGGGTCGGCGACCAATCGTCTACTGTTTTTCTTTGTGTTTTCGGGCGGGTGAAGGTCTTGCGGACGGTCTTGGGCTTGTCGGCAGCGGGCGCCGCGGGCTCCACTGCGGTCGCGAGCACAGCGCAGGAGGCCACTGCACCGTAGGCCCTGACGCGGGACTGCACGACGCGCGCCTTGCTCGATGTGTGGGCATTGGGGTCGCCGGCATCGCGCACCATGGGGTTTGGAAGGGCGGCCGCCAGGAGTGCCGCCTCGCGTTCGGTGAGGCGGGAGGCGGGCTTGTTGAAGTGGTGGCGGGCGGCTGCCTCGGCGCCGAAGATGCCCGGCCCCCATTCGGCAATATTGAGGTAGACCTCGATGATGCGCGACTTGGGCCAGACGAGCTCCATGATGAGTGTCAGCGGGATCTCGATGACCTTGCGCACGTAGCTCTTGGAGGACCAGAGGAAGAGGTTCTTCACGACCTGCATGGAGATGGTCGAGGCGCCGCGCGGGACGCCGCCTCCCGACTGCTCGATCGCCTGGCGCATGGCAACGAGATCGATGCCGTTGTGGCTGCAGAAGCGATCGTCCTCGGAGACGATGACGGCGCGGACGAGGGCCGGCGAGATGCTCTCGAGCGGCACCCAGGTGCGCTCGACCCAAGTGCCGGTGAGGAGGCGGGAGAGCATGAGCATCGACGTCGGCGGCGGGACGAAACGGTAGACCAGAATCAAAAACAGGACGAGAGCGAGGTAGCCTGCGGCAGCGTAGCCGGCGTAGCGCAGCCAGACGCGGGCGCGGTCCTTCCACGTGGGGCTCGATCGCGGCTCGATTGCGGAGTCGGGGACTGGTGCAGAAGAAGCCGCATGGGCCTGCTGTTCGGCCGCGTCGCGCAGCCGCCGGCCAATGGTGCGCTCGTAGCCGCTGGTTTCGAGCGTAACCTCGGACGTGGGGGGCGGATTGAACAACTCGTGCGCGGCGGCGGTGAAAGCCGTTGGCGCCTCGATACGTTCCGGCGTCGGCGCGGGCTCGAAGCGGGGCGGCTTATCGGCGATGGCCGGAGGCGGGGCGACCTTGCCGTGCGCCGGCGGCACCAGCTCGGGCTCCGGCTGGAGCTTCGTCTCGGTTGCCCACGTCTGGGGCGAGGCGAACTCGACCCGGGCCCCGGCAGCATCGGCATAGGACTCGAGGCGAGCAGCCAGGTCCGGCCGCACTGGCTGGATTTGGGGCTCGGGCTCGGGCGTGGGTCCCGTCACCAGCTCGGGCTCGGCAAGGGCGCCTGCGATTGCAGCGTTCCAGGATGTGCCGGGAATGGGCTCGGGGTACGGCTCCGGCTCAGGTGCTGGCGCCTCTTCGGAAGCCGCGCGCTCGGCCGGCTCAGCCAGCGGCTTTTCCGGCGAGGACTCGAATGCTTGGTCCCCGGCGGAGTCCCTGGCGGAGGTCGTGATCTCCGCAACACCATGCGGCGACACCGGCTCGACGTCGCCCTGCGTCACTGCCTGCGACGCGGTCTCGTGCTCGTTGCCGACAGGCGGCTGATCGACTGGCGGGGTCGAAGGCTCGCCGGACGGAGGGGGCGTCCGCCCGGGCGGCCCTCCCTCTGATCGCGGGCCGTCCGGCAGGGGCCAGGGCTCCCCGCGTGCATCAACGTCCCCCCGGGTGTCCTTGTCGGCCACGGATGCTATATCCCGCGTCACCCTTCACATTCCTCGGACCGTCTAGGTACTTCGTCCATGGCTTTCGCGCAAAGGCTCGATCTCATCCAAGAGCTAACGGAGGCTCGCCTGCGCGCGATTACGCAGACGATATCCGAACGAGTTGAAAGAGATGCCACGATCCCAGGGCGGCTCTCCGAGGCCATTCGGCATGCGACGCTGGCGGGTGGCAAACGGTTCCGGCCGTTCCTTGTGGTCGAGAGTGCGGCCCTTTTCGGGCTTTCGGCACAGCAGGCTTTGGATACGGCGGCGGCTGTGGAGTGCGTGCATTGCTACTCCCTCGTGCATGACGATCTGCCGGCCATGGACAACGACGAGACGCGCCGCGGACGGCCGACGGTGTGGAAGGCGTTCGACGAGTGGACGGCGATCCTGGCCGGGGACGGGCTGTTGACGGTCGCATTCGAGATCCTTGCCGCGCCCGGGGCGCATGCGAGCGCGGACGTGCGTCTCGCGCTCATCTCAGGTCTCGCCAAGGCGGCCGGGGCTGCCGGCATGGTCGGCGGGCAGGCCCTCGACCTCGAGGCCGAGCGGCTGCGGCAGGGCGTCTCGCTCACCCTCGACGAGGTGCGCAATCTGCAGGCCCTCAAGACCGGGGCGCTGATCACGTTCTCGGCGGAGGCGGGTGCGATCCTCGGCGGAGCGACAGCGGCCGAGCGGTCGGCGCTTCGGCGCTACGGAGCGGCGCTGGGGCTCGCGTTCCAGATCGCCGACGACCTGCTCGACGCCGAGGGCGATGCGGCGACCGTCGGCAAAGCGGTGAGCAAGGACGCGGCGGCCGGCAAGGCGACGGTGGTCTCGCTCATGGGGATCGCGGCCGCACGGGCAGAGCTCAAGCGCGCCGAGCAGGACGCGATCGACGCGCTGGCGCCGTTCGGCGAACGGGGGGCGGTGCTCGCGGAAGCAGCGCGTTTCGTCGCCAGCCGCGATAAATAGGCTCGGTGCGAGCTAGGTTTTAGCGCGCAAACGCGTCTCGCGGCTTCCTCCTCCTCTTGGAGGGAGCGAAAGCTAGCGCGTGCGGAACTCGTTGGTGGAGCGGGCCTTGACGATGGTGCTCGCGGGCACCGAGGAGGTCAGGATGGTGCCCGAGGCGATGATCGAGCGGTCGCCGATGGAGAGGTAGGGCTCGATGCCGACGTGCATGCCGAAGCGGATGAAGCTGCCGATCGTCACGCGTCCGCAGGCGGTGCAGCGCGGCCCGAAGGCGTTGTGATCGCCGACCTTGCTGTGATGCTCGATGACGTTGTGGCTGGCGAGGAAGTTGTTGTTCCCGATCTCAACGCTGTGGGCCAGGAAGCCGTTCGACATGATGGCGTTGCCGACGCCCATCCTCACGTCGGTGCGAATAGAGACCGAGGGATCGATGACGTTGGTCATGCGCACGCCCTGAGCGATCAGGCCGTCGAACAACTCGGCGCGGTCGTCGATGTCGTCGGTGAAGAGGATGATGGCGCCGTCGAAGGCGCCGTCCTTCCACAGCGCGGGGATCGCCGTGCGGTCGCCCATGACGGGCACACCGTGGATGATCTGGCCGTGGGTTTTCGGATTGGTGTCGATGATGCCGGCCGGGCGCTGGTGGGACGTGCGCATGATCGCCTCGACGGCAAGCGCGCCGGCGCCGCTTGCACCGCCGATCAGGAGCACGCGCTCGAAGTGCTGTCCGGTGGCGAGCTGCGGGCGTGGTGCGGCGGACGGAGCGGGCGCGTTCACGACCTCAATGGACCGTGACTTTGCCGCGGGCTCGGCGGACGGCGCCTGGGCGGCGAGAACGTCGGCCTCCGTCAGCGTGACGCCGGGTCTCGACTTGGCGAGCGCCTCGATGTCGATGCCGAGACGGCGGGCGACGATGGACGCCTTCTTGGTCCAGCGCTTCTCCGCCTCAGCCTTTGCGCCGCCCTCGGCGGCAAGCACGGCCGCATGGTCGTCGGCGAGGCTCGCCTTGATGACGGCGATGGGCGCGCCGACCTGCTGGCTGGCGCCGGCTGGCGCGATCGGCACCAGGAAGCCGTCAGCGTCGGCCTCGACCTCGACGGCGCTCTTGGTCGTCTCGATCTCGCAGACGAACTGGCCGCGCTTGACGGGCGTGCCTTCGGCGACTGCCCAGCGGACCAGCATGGCGCTGTCCTCGTTGGCGTTGACGCCGGGCATGCGCATGACGTGGATGGTCATCAGGCAAGCTCCTCGTAGACGGCGGCCTCGACAGTATCGGCCTGGATGAGCATGGCGGTCTCGCCGTCCTTCGAGGTCGGGATGACGGCGGGCTTCGAGGCCAGACGGCGTACCGGTCGGTCGAGCTTGCCGAACAGCGTCGCGTGGAGACGGGCCGCGACCTCGGCGCCCCAGTCGAAGCCGGACGTGCCTTCCTCGACGACGATGGCGCGCCGCGCGCGGGCGACCTCCTTCGCAATGGGGGCGATGTCGAGGGGCGAGATCACGGCGGGGAGAACGATCGCCAAGTCTATCTCCTCCTCGGCGAGCTTCTCGGCCACCTCGAGCAGGATCGGTGCGACGCCGCCGTAGCCGATGAGCACCATGTCGGGATCGCCGGCCTCGAAATTGCGGACGATCTTGGTCGGATAGGCGCCGCTCGAGACGGTCTCGACCGAGAGCAGGTCGTCGCCGGTCATGAGAGTCAGCGGATAGAGGCTCTTGTACTCGACGAAGAGCACGGGCTGGGTCTCGTCCGCGATCGCCTTGCCGAGCAGCTCGCCCGGCGCGTGCACGTGCGAGGGCGAGATGATCTTCAAGCCCGGGATGCCGCAGAAGTGCTTCTCGAGGCTCTGGCTGTGGGTCGGCCCGTAGCCGCGCCGGCCGCCCATGGGCGTGCGGATCGTCATTGGCACCGGAATCTCGCTGCCGTACATGGCGCCGAACTTCACGGCGTGGTTCATGATCTGATCGAAGGTCAAGGTCATGAAGTCGCCGAACATGATCTCGACGACGGGCTTCAGGCCGCGCAGCGCCATCCCGCTCGCAAGCCCGGTGATCATGCCCTCGGAGATCGGTGTCGTATGCACGCGGTCGGGGAAGCGGGTGGAGAGGCCGGCCGAGACCTTGAAGGCACCACCGTAGGGGTCGAGCACGTCCTCGCCTGCGAAGTGGACGCGCTCATCGGCGACCATGGCGGCATGCAGCCCGCGGTTCAGGCTCTGCAGGTAGGTGGTCGGCGGGGCTGTCTCTGTCATGCGGTCAAGGCTTCGATGATGTCGCGGACGTGATTGGCCACGGCCTCGTCGACGGCGTCGCAGAAGTCGGGCGTGAGCTTCGAGCGGGCGCGGGCCATCGGCTCGCGCGTCCAGGCGGCGGCGATCTCGTCCTTGCTGCGGAGATCATCGCCCTTGGAATGGGGAGCGAGGCGGTAGGTGACGCAGTAGAGCACGCCCGGGCCTTCTCCCGCGCGGATGCGCTCGATGAGAGACTCGGCGGCTTTGTGCACGATCTCGGCGTCGTTGCCGTCGACCTTGGCGACGGGGATGCCGAAGGGGAGCGGGCGGTGCGACAGCTCGCCGGCCTGCTCGAGCGCCTTGGGCGTGCTCTGCGCGTAGCCGTTGTCCTCGACAACGAGCATGTAGGGGAGCTTCCAGAGCGCCGCGAGGTTGAAGGCCTCGTAGAAGGCGCCCTCGGCAAGTGCGCCGTCGCCCGCGAACTGGACGACGATGGCGCCGGACCTCTTGGTCTTCTCGGCCATCGCCATGCCGACGGTCACGGGGGCCATGCCGCCGAGGATGCCGTTCGAGTAGAAGTTGCGTTTGTGGAGGTGCTGGCTGCCGCCCACGCCGCGGCAGACGCCATCGGGCCGGCCCATGATCTCGGCGATGAGCCCGCGGGCATCGCCCGTGTAGGCAAGGTAGTGGCCATGGCCGCGGTGGTTCGAGCAGATGACGTCGCGATCGGGGTCGAGCGCCGCGACGACGCCGGCGGCTATGGCCTCCTGGCCGATGCCGGTGTGCACCGTGCCGCGCAGCTTGCCCTTCCCGAAGAGGTCGAGAAGGCTCGTCTCGACGACCCGGATCAGCGCCATCGTCTCGTACATGGCCCGGAGCGAGCCCTGGGGCGATAGGGATTTCTGCATGCGTGCGCGCTCGTGAGGCGATGCAACTCGGGCGGTACGCGGGACGTTCTGCAGGGGTAAGCCGGGAAGCTTTCGGGGAGCTTACGGGTTGGATGTTCGCGGTTTGCCGCTAGCCCGTCGAACTGACGCCAAGTCTTGACTGCTGGATGCTCTTTTGCAATCTTAAGTTGTATTGTCGAACGGAGGGTCCTGCATGTCTGCCGCTGCTGCTCTTGCCTACGCGAAACTCAGAGACGCCGAAGAGGTCAATCCTCTCAACTCGTCCGATACGGCCTGCATCGACGAGATCAGAGCGGTGCTCGAAAAGTACGATCGGATCGATCGCTTCGGAGTGTGCCTCCTGCACAAGCACTTTCAGATGCAAGACGACGAGATGCTCGTTGAGACGACCGACGTGGCCAATCGCAAGTTGGTCATGGAAGTGAGGAAGCGGGCCGAGGCGGAGGCTGCCGGCGGCTTTATCGAAACGCAATGGCATCTAGGGGCGTCCGGCGCCCAAATGGGGTGCAGGGTGGCGTGCGTTAAGGCCGGCGGATCGGACTCACATTTCCCACAGCATGTCTGGACCGGCCGGTAAGAGATTGCGTCGGTGTTAGACCGCGGCCGAGCAGCACTAGGAGCTTGGCCTTGGCCGCGGTTGCTACCCGACGCTTCGCACGGAGCCGATGCTCTCGCTGCCGTTCTTGACGACGGCCCGAGGCGCTTTTCACGGGGTGGGTTCTCTGGCACGCTTGCTCCCTATGACGACGGTGAAGCCCAAAGCCCGGCCCGCAACCTACGCCGATATCGAGGCGCTGCCTTCGAATCTGGTGGGGGAGATCCTTTTCGGGGCCCTTCATACCCATCCGCGGCCCGCGCCTCGGCATGGTGTGGCGGCCGGCGAGCTCCAACACGAACTCACGGGGCCTTTCAGGAGGGGCCAGGGAGGGCCGGGCGGGTGGATCTTCGTTGTCGAGCCGGAGCTGCATCTCGGTCCACATGTCGTAGTGCCGGATATCGGTGTCTGGCGCCGGGAGAGGCTCACGCCGTTTCCCGATACGGCCTTCATCGAGACACCGCCGGACTGGCTGGCCAAGGTGCTATCGCCTGCCACCCAAGCCATCGATCGTACCGACAAGCTCGCGATCTACGCGGGATACGGCGTCGGGCATTGCTGGTACGTCGATCCTATTGCGAGGACGCTCGAGGTGCTGGCGTTGACCAGCGGCAAGTGGCTGCTCGCGGCCGCGTTCAAGGATGCAGACGCGGTGTGCGCTCCGCCGTTCGAAGCGCACACCTTCGCGCTCGATGTGCTGTGGGTCGACGATCCCTGAACGGGTTTAGACGTCAGCGCTAGCTGTCTCGCGCTTTTGGCCTACGCCGAAACGGCGCTCGATGTAGTCCTCGACGATGGCCTTGAAGTCGGAGGCGATGTTGGGGCCGCGCAAGGTCATCGCCTTCTTGCCGTCGATGAAGACGGGGGCGGCCGGGCTCTCGCCGGTGCCAGGGAGCGAGATGCCGATATCGGCGTGCTTGCTCTCACCAGGTCCGTTGACGATGCATCCCATGACAGCGAAATTCAGCGTCTCGACGCCGGGGTAGCGCGTCTTCCAGTCCGGCATGCGCTCGCGGATCATGGTCTCGACGTCGCGGGCAAGCTCCTGGAACACGGTCGAGGTGGTGCGTCCGCAGCCGGGGCAGGCGGCGACCACGGGCACGAACGAGCGGAAGCCCATGGTCTGCAGAATCTCCTGGCCGACCTTGACCTCCAGCGTGCGGTCGCCGCCAGGGTCAGGAGTGAGCGAGATGCGGATGGTGTCGCCGATGCCCTCCTGCAGGAGCACGCCGATGGCGGCCGTCGAGGCGACGATGCCCTTCGATCCCATGCCGGCCTCCGTAAGGCCGAGGTGGAGCGCGTAGCGGGAGCGGGCGGCCAGCATGCGATAGACGGCGACCAAGTCCTGCACCGCGGAGACCTTGGCCGAGAGGATGATGCGATCGGCACCCATGCCGATGCGCTCTGCCTGCTCGGCCGAGAGCAGCGCGGACTGGACGATGGCCTCGTGCATGACGGCGCGGGCCTCCATCGGATTGGGCGAGGCCGCGTTCTCGTCCATCAGCCGCGTCAGCAGCTCCTGGTCGAGCGAGCCCCAGTTGACGCCGATGCGGACGGGCTTCCCGTGCTTCAGCGCCAGCTCGATGATGTCGGCGAACTGGCGGTCCTTCTTGTCCTTGAAGCCGACGTTGCCGGGATTGATGCGGTACTTGTCGAGCGCTTCCGCGCACGCGGGGTTCTCGGACAACAGCTTATGGCCGATGTAGTGGAAGTCCCCCACCAGGGGCACGCGCACGCCGCGCTTGGCGAGCCCGTCGCGGATGTGGGGCACGGCCTTGGCAGCCTCGTCGCGGTCGACGGTGATGCGGACGAGCTCGCTGCCTTGGCGTGCGAGAGCCGCGACCTGGGCGACGGTGGCCGCAATGTCCGCGGTGTCGGTGTTGGTCATGGACTGGACGACGACGGGATGCCCGCCGCCGACGACGACTCCGGCCACGTCGACGGGCACTGTCAGGCGGCGCTCTCCGAGCGGTGGATTCGCGGTTTGGGTCATGGGCCAGCCAGCATCCAGTTTTGTCCCTCATTTAATCGAGGTTGGCGACGTCTGCTAGCCTAGTTCAGCCGAACAGCCGCAGCCTCGGGCGGCTCTAGGACCGCCCCCGGAGCGCGGCCCAGGTGACGGAAGCCCCCGCGATCAGAGCCATGACGAGCACGATGGCGGGGCCGCCGGGGACGTCGAAAGTCAGGGACAAGGCGATGCCGGCGAGCACGCTCGAGGCGGAGACGGCCGCCGCGATGAGGGCCATGCGCTCGGGCGTCTCCGACACGGGCCGGGCGGCCACGGCAGGAACGACCAGGAAGGCGATGACCAGGAGGGCGCCTACAATCTTGATCGCTATGGCGATGGTCAGCGAGAGAAGCACGATGAAGACCGCCTTGACCATGTCGCGGTCGACGCCTTCGGCGGAGGCCAGGTCCTCGTGCACGGCGAGGCGGAGCAGTGGCTGCCAAAGTCGGGTCATGATGGCGACGACTACGACGCCGCCGCCGAAGATCCAATAAAGGTCGGACGGTGCCACCGCGAAGATGTCGCCAAAGAGATAGCCGACCAGATCGACCGAGGGGCCGCGCAGGCTCAGTGTCGCGAGCACGCCCAAGGCCAGCGCGCCGTGGTGCATGAGGCCCAGGATCGAGTCGAGAGGTACGATCTTCTGGCTCGACAGCAGGATGAGGAGGCCTGCCACGACCAGCGTGACGAGGATGACGGGCGCCGTCACGTCGATGCCGAGCAGGAGGCCCAACGCGATGCCGATCAGGCTCGCCTGCGAGACGGTCTCGCCGAAATAGGCCATGCGGTTCCAGACGACGAGGGCGCCGAGGGGCGCGGCAACGACGGCGAGCGCGAGGGATGCGGCGAGGGCGCGGACGAGGAACGGCTCGAGATCAAGCACCGGGGCCGCCTTCGGTGGGCTCGCCGGCCAGATCGTGGCGGTGGTCGTGGTGGTGCTGATAGACGCCGAAGGTGCGCGCCATCTCCGGGCCGAAGAGGCGTGCGTACTCCGGGTGCCGGGTCACCGTCTCGGGGACGCCGGAGCAGCAGACGTGATGGTTCAGGCAGATGACGCGATCGCTTTGAGCCATGACCACATGCAAATCGTGCGAGATGAGGAGCACGCCGAGGCCGCGCGTGTCGCGCAGACGCCCGATCAGAGCGTAAAGCTCGGCCTCGCCCGTGTAGTCGACGCCCTGCACGGGCTCGTCGAGGACGAGCAGGTCGGGATTGCTCATGAGCGCGCGGGCAAGGACGACGCGCTGCAGCTCGCCGCCGGAGAGCTCTCCGAGCTGCTGGCCGGCAACGCGGCTGGCCCCGACCTCATACAGCACGGCGGCGGCGCGGCTCTGCTCGTTGCGGTGGCCGAGCGTCAGGAAGCGGGAGACGGTCATCGGGAGGGCGCGGTCGACGTCGAAGCGCTGGGGAACGTAGCCGACCCCGAGGCCGGGCCTGCGCCAGACGCTGCCCTTGTCAGGCTTGTCGAGCCCCAGCATCAGGCGAACGAGCGTGGTCTTGCCGGCGCCATTCGGGCCGATGACGGTCACGATCTCCCGGGGGTGGATGTCGAGGTCTATCCCTGAGAGGATGGTGCGGCCGCCGCGGGCGACATGGAGCCCGCGGGCGCCGATCAGCGCCGATTGATCGATGGGACGCGACCGCTTTCCGGCCGCGTCATCGGCGCAGCCGCAATCGCCTGCATGGTGATGGTGGTGGTCGTGACCGTGGTCCGCCGGGGCGGATGCGACGGGACGATCCGCCTGCCCGGAGGGATCCGTCATCGAAACCTGAGCCCTATTTCTTGTCCTTCTCCTCCGCCGCACAGCGCGGGCAGAGACCTTGGACCTCGACGAACTTTACACGCGGCTGGAACTTGGCGCCAAGCGCCGCCTCGCCGATGAGGTCGAAGATGTGCTGGCCGTCCACCTCGCCCACCGCGCCGCACTTCTCGCAGGAGAGGAAAAGAGGCCGCCGGCCCGTGCGGTGGTCCATGCGGCGGCAGGCGAAGAAGGCGTTCTTGCTCTCGAGGCGGTGGATGACGCCCGCTTCCAGCAGGGCGTCGATGGCGCGGTAGATGGAGATGGGCGCGACGCGGGTGCCCTTCTCGGCCAGCTTGGCCAGGATGTCGTAGGCGCCGATCGAGGCGTAGGTGGCCGCGATCTCCTCGTAGACCATCTGGCGGAGCTTGGTGAAGCGCAGGTTCTTGGCCGCGAACTCCTCGCTCGCCCGCTCCACCGCCTTGGCAAGGCGGCGTCCGTTGGACTTGTCCGGAGGAGGGAAGGCGATCCTGGCAGTTTCCGACATCGGAGCCCGTTCTTCTGGTGGCGGTTCGCAACACGATACCATGACATGTCGCATGGCCGAGGGAAATCAAGCCCGACGCGCCGGACCTAGCTGAATTCCTCGTGAACACAACGTGTATAAGGTCAGGTCCTTTGGTCTTTCTACGTGTATAGCAACAGTATTACACTCCTGTTTTCGCCATGTTTCCATCGATACTGAGATGAAAGATTTTCGTCGGGCGGATCGTTCCGTCCGGATCGTTGCGGCTCACGTCCAGGATCAATGGCTTCCTCGTCGTCCTACATCATCGCTGCGCGGCGCACCGCGCTCGGGCGCATCGGAGGACTGCACCGCAATCGCCGCCTCGCGGATCTCTCCGCGCCGGTGATCGCGGCCGCGCTCGCCGACGGGGGCTTGAAGCCCTCCGATGTCGACGAGCTGATCGTGGGCAACGCGTCCGAGGGCGGCAACCCGGCCCGCCTCATCTCGCTTGCCGCGGGGCTGCCAGAGACTGTTGCCTCGCTTTCGATCGACCGTCAGTGCGCCTCGGGCCTCGACGCCATCATTGCTGCCATCCGGCTCGTCGACGAGGGCGGGGCCGACGTGGTGGTCGCGGGCGGGGCCGAGTCGATCTCGACGGCACCGTGGCGCATCGCCAAGCCCAAGAGCCTCTACCAGCTTCCGCATTTCCTGCATGTCGATCCGCTCGCAGCCGACGCGAGCCCGGACGAGCAGCCTCACGAGGCCTCCGAGGTGCTGCCTAAGCGGCTCAGGATCAGCCGCGAGCGGCAGGACGCGCTCGCGCTCCAGTCGCATCTCAGGGCGGAGGCGGCGCGAACGGCCCGGCGCTTCGTCGGAGAGATCGTTCCGATCCGGGCCAACGCCGAGGAAGCGCGCGACCAGAGCGCGGTCGAGCCCGCGCTCGAGGACCTCGAGCAAATGCTCCCCTTCTCGGCGCCACACGGCACGCTGACGCCGGGAAATACCAGCGCACTCCATGATGGCGCCGCCTTCGTCGTGGTCGTGAGCGAGCGGATCTGGAAGGAGCGCGGCAAGCCAGGTGCGCTTCGCCTCGTCTCGAGCGCGGCCCAGGGTGTGACGTCCGACAGCGAAGGCGAAGCGCCGATCCAGGCGATGAAGAAGCTGTACGGGCGGCTCAACGGCTTCAAGCGCGACGAGATCGGCATCCTCGAGATGAGCGAGAGCTCCGCGGCGCAAGTCATTGCGCTGTCCGAAGTCTTGGATTTCGACGCTGCCCGCATCAACCCCGACGGCGGCGCCGTCGTGCGCGGCCATCCGCTTGGCGCGTCGGGGGCGGTGCTGGTCGTGCGGCTGTTCTCCGGGCTGGTTCGCGCCCCGGTCGGCAAACGGCCCCGCTACGGTGCCGCGGCGCTCGGCGCCATCGGCGGGCTCGGCCTCGCCGCCTTGTTCGAAGGCGTCACGCAACCAAATTAGAATGATGCGCGACGGAACCAGCCTGCGGCCGCGTTGTGATTCGCGGCGGAGCCAATGCGGCAGCACTGCAATCGGCGAGAGACATTAAATCGCCTTCATACCACGTGCTCCGCCTTGTTCCCGCCGTGAAGGCGCCGGGAAATACGGAAAGTGCGCATTGGGCTCTATTTGCGCTGACCGTGTCTGCGCGACGGCACGGCAGGAGGACTCTGGCGATGGGCTGGGACGTCAAGGCCACGGCTGATGGTATCGTTCAATCATTTCCCGACATCTCGGCGGCAACGCGCGACGTGACGCTCCCACAGGCTGCGAACTGGGTGATCACCGGGCTCCTCGTGCTCGCGGTGGCGAGCGCGCTGGTGCGGATGCTGCCCAAGGTGTGGGCCATCGTCGAGGAGACGTTCCTTTCCAACTGGCGGCTCGCGCTTCTCGGCAGCGCGGCGCTGCTGCTCTCGCTCGCAGGGGGCTGGACCACCTGGGACGGCATGCGGAACTTCACCGGCGAGTCCGTGCTGTCGGCCATGTTCACGTTCGGCATCCATGGCGTGATGCTGATCGTGGCCTGGCTCATCGGCGAAAGCTTCGCTACGGGCATGAACCAGGTGCGCGGCCGCTACGGGCGCAGCGTCAGCCCGCCGATGGTGGCACTCTCGGTGCTTGGCGGCGGCTTCATCCTGGCGGCGCTGGCAGTCGCCATCATTCACATCGGCGTCACCAACGATCAACTGCTCTATGGCCTCGTCAGCGCCGGCACGCTGCTGCTCGCCGTTTCGGCCCTCATGCTGTTCTCGAAGAGCGACGTGATCCAGCCTTATGCGCAGGGGATCAGGATCGTTGCCAAGAACGCCATGCTGTGGGTCATGTTCCTCGCCTGCATGGCGACAAGCGTGTTCTTCTCGTTCGACAGCCGCTTCAACGTGATCTTCCCCAAGGACCAGCGCGTGCGCGCGGCCGAGATCCGCACCAAGAACCAGGTCGCAGGGGTGGTCGCCGACATCGGCGAGACCATCTCGACCCGGCGCATCACCGAAGCCGAGAAGCTCTTCCAGAGCGAGGGCTGGGGCGCCTACGAGACGCAGCTCGCCAGCCTCTCCAAGGCCTCGGAGGGCGCGGAGGCCGAGATCGAGGCGCACTTCACGCGCCAGATCGAGGCGCACCGGGCCTCGATCGCAGAGCAGCAGGAGCGGATGGCGACGGCGACCAGCGGGCAGGCCGGCCTCGTTGGCAAGAAGGCGGCGCTGACCGACGAGCTGTCGCGCCTCAAGGCGGATCGCCCAGGCCTCGCCGGCGACCTCTCGGCCAAGAAATCCGAGCTCGATGCCCGCGCCAAGGAGATCGACGCCAAGCGCGTCGAGGCGATGGCGGAGGACAAGGGCGTCGAAGGCTCGCTCAAAGCCGGCAAGGGCCCGATCTACCGCGAGCGCATGGAGGAGATGGGGAAGCTCAAGGAATACTATAAGATCGGCGAGGAGCGTGTGAAGGACGCGCAGAAGCGTCTCGACGCTGTCGACACGCGCGTTGCGCAGATCGAGCGGGAGCTGGCCGGCGTCGACGGCGAGCTCGCCAAGCTCAAAGGCGAGGCGCAGACGGCCGAGCAGCGCATCCAGGCGGCCGAGACCTCGCAGATCGGCCAAGAGACCGGCAAGGTCGATCCGGCGCGCGTGCGGGCAGCTTTTGAGAAGGCGCGTGCCGATTTCCGCCAGCAGCCCGACGCCGAGCATCTCGCCGCCCTGCACGGCTACTGCACGCAGCTCTACGACGCCATGATCAGCACGGACGCCACCAAGGAGCGCGTGCGCAACGTCGACTGCGATCCGAAGCGGGCGGTTGAGGCGGCGGCCGTTGTGTTCGCCCTCAATGCCGGCCTCAAGGCGTTCGAGACCAATTGCGCCGGCGGCGACAAGATTCCGACCACGGGCGGCGTCGATCCGCTGCTCCAGTTCGGCCGCACGTGCCTACGCGACTCGGGGTTGCCGAGCGCGGATTCGACGACGATGGGCGACAAGCTCTCGTTCATCGATTTGAACCGCGACGACAAAGCCCACAACTTCGTGGTGTCGCTCAATGCATTCCAGGACGGCAACCGGCTCGCCTATCTCGCGCTCGCCATCGCCATCGGCATCGACTCGCTGATCTTCATGGCCGGTCTGTTCGGCGCCAACGCCGTGCGCTCGCCGCTCTCGGACGTGCCCTCGATGAAGGCGCGCAACTCGCAGGAGCTCAACGCCATGATCGAGACGGCGCTCCTGCCCGATACGTTCCGCAAAGCGCGCCTCGTCTGCCAGTCGATGCACCCGATCGAGAACGTGGACGGCTACTCGAACGAGGTCAGGCTCGACGAGCTCGACCCCGAGACGGCGGTGCAGGTGCGCGACGTGCTCAATGCCGGCGCGATCATCGGCGCTGTGCGCCGCACCGACGCTCGCGGCCGCTATCTCGTGCGTTCGGAGCTGCTCGAGTTCCTCAATACCGTGATCAAGCGCGAGCTCGAGACCAACAAGGAGAAGGCCGAGGCCGGCATGGTGATGGACCAGCTCGAGGACCAGCTGGTCGTCGCTCTTTTGCCGGAGGTCGGATCGAACGCGGAGGCGGTGCTGGCGGAGCTCGTGCCGATGGACGAGGATCGCGGCTTCACCTCGCAGGTCGCCCTCGACGAGATCGACGACGACGTGCGTGCCGCCATGCTCAACGTGCTCAACACGGGCGCAACGTTCGCGCGCGTGCAGCGGATCAAAAACTCCGAGAGCTATTTCGTCCACAAGGACCTCTACAAGACTCTGGCGCGCATCCGCGCGCGCGAGGTCGGCCGCGGGCCGCGTTTGGCGGCCCTCGATGCGCCCCGCGACGGCGGCAGGCTCAAGCGCTCCGAGGCGGCGGTCGCGCCCGATCGGCGCGTGGCCGCTATTGCCGACCACACGCGCGAGCAGCGGCCGGCGCCGACGCTCGAGCAGGCGCGCGAGGCGGCGCTCGGCGCGCTGCTGGAAGCCCTCGGCATCAATCCGGAGAGCTACTTCCAACTTTCGGAGCAGGCCTACTCGGCGGCGGTGGCGACCGGCGCGACCTTCGCCACCGTGCGCCAGGCTGTCCGCAAGCTCGATCAGGAGCTCGCCGATACCGACGAGCAGGCGAGCCATCAGATCGACCGGGCACTGGCGCGGCTGGTGAGTGGCGGCGCGGCGCTGTCGAACGACGAGCTCAACGGCGTGCAAGAGCGCCTGCATCAGGAGTGGAACGTGATCATGCTGCTGCCGAACGGACCCTATGAGCAGGGCCTTCGCGGCATCGTCGAGCAGCTCGAGCCGGACAACGGCGCGGGCGCACTCCGCAGCGACGATCAGATGCTCTTCAACGCTGCGCAGGCGCTCGTGAAGGAGCTTGCGGCGAATGCGCGACGCACCGACAAGGACTGGATGCGGCTCGAGGTTCTGTTGCACACGCTCGCGCGCGGGCCGGTGCAGCAGACCGTCTCTGGCGACGCCAAGCGGACGCTCAACTAGGGTTGCCCGGTTTCACTCGAGGCGTGACTAGGCCCCGACCTTCGTCCAGGTGACGAGCGATTGTTCGGCACGGGCGATCCAAGTCTTCGAATATGATGGCCCGCGTCGCGCGAAAGCTTCACGCGGGCCTTTCTTATTTTTGCCATCGCGCCAGCCGCGGTCCGCCACCGCTTTCCCGCTATTCCGCCCGCCTCCGAATTTAATCTTCCGGCGCTCAAGTCGAGGAGATCATCCATGTCGGCTACGCGATATTTGAAGTCGTTCTTCGGATTTGCCGCAGTTTGCGGTGCGCTGCTTCCCACGGGCGCACCTGCCCGTGCCTCCAATGTCCAGCTCGAAGCCGATCTCGGTCATTCCGTGATCGACACCAAGAGCCGCGACCGTGTCTATCTCCGGCTCTCTCTCAAAGCGCTGGCCAGCCAAGCGCGTGGGAAGCGGGCACCTATCAACGTGGCGCTCGTCATCGACCGCTCGGGCTCCATGCAAGGGGAGCGGCTGGCTGCGGCCAAGAAGGGGGCGGAGGTTGCCCTCGAGCGGCTCAGCGCGGACGACATCGTCTCGCTCGTCGCCTACAACCACGAGGTCGAAGTGCTGGCGCCGGCCGGGCGCTTCGGCGCGAAGCACTCGGAGCTCGAGCGGGCGATCGGCAAGCTCACGGCGGATGGCACGACGGCGCTCTACGCCGGCGTCAAGGAAGGCGGCGAGCAGATCAAGGCGTTCCTTTCCGATACCAAGGTCAACCGCGTCGTGCTGCTGTCCGACGGCCTCGCCAACGTGGGACCGAGCCAGCCGGCGGACCTTGCCGATCTCGGCCGCACGCTTGCGAGCAAGGGCATCTCCGTATCTACCATCGGCCTCGGACTCGACTACAACGAGGACCTGATGCAGCGGCTCGCCGCGGCGAGCGACGGCAATCACGTGTTCGTCGAGCGACCGAGCGATCTCGCCGAGATCTTCGACCGCGAGTTCGGCGACGCGCTTTCGATCGCGATCCGCGACATTACCATCACCATCGAGTGCCGGGCCGGCTTCAAGCCGACACGCGTGCTCGGGCGCGATGCGGACATCGTGGGCGACAAGGTCACGCTCAAGCTCAACCAGCTCCCGTCCGATGCCGAGCGCTACGTCGTGCTCGAGCTCGAGGTGCCGTCGGGCGTGTCCGCTGGCGAGCAGGACGTGGCGGAGGTCGGCATCTCCTACCTCGACATCGAGAGCGGGGCGCGCTCCGACGCGAAGACGGCGGTGCGGGCGCGCTTCTCGGACGATGCGAAGGAGGCCGAGGCCAGCATCAACAAGAAGGTGATGAGCCAGGTGACCGAGCAGGTCGCCACCGAGAACAGCGAGCGGGCGGTGGAGTTGCGCGATAACGGCGACATCACGGGCGCACGCAAGGTGCTCGAGGACAATGCCGTCTATCTCAACAAGCAGAAGAGCGCCCTCGGAGCCGGGACAGCGGCTGCGCCCGCGGCCTCGATTTCCACGCTCGACAAGCTCGAGGAGAAGAGCCGCGAGGCGGCGAACAGCCTCGAGTCCGGCGACTGGGAGAAGACGCGCAAGGTGATGCGCCAGGACCAGCACAAGTCGAAGGTGCAGCAGGCGTACTAGAGCATCCTCCGATCCGTTGGGATCGAATTGATGCTCTAGATCTTTGATGAGACCAGTGGTTCACGCCTCGGACTTTTTCCTCTGCTGCCGTTACACGTCGCGCCGGATATGCGGCGCGACGATCGGAGCGAGAGGGTCCGAAGCGATTGTGGTCTAGGCCGGCGAGCCGGCAGCGGCGTTCTTTACGACGGAGCGGCGAGAGTCGCTCCGTATCGCGTTGGGTGACGGCGACGCCGAGCATTGGCGACGCAGGAAAAGCTTGTGTCGATGATAGGTCCATCCCGGAAGCCAATCACCTCGCAATGACACAGGGCGTCCATTCGAGAGAATTTTCTCTTGTGGTGGAAAAATTCTCTGATAGTGTTTTTGATGTGCAACGCAGCAATCGCGCGGTGCGCTGGCTCAGATGCACTCAGGGGAGGCTTCATGTCGACGAGCAGGTCTCATTTTATTGCACGGCATGGCTTATGGACGGCCGAGCAAACGCGACGCGCCGATGAGATCATTGCTCAAGTCGAAAAGGACGGGCTCAAGTACATCCGCATTGGCTGGGGCGATCAGCACGGCATTATCCGCGGCAAGACAGTGACGGCCTCAGAATTCAAGTCGAGCCTCAAGAGCGGCAAGGACTTTCAGCTCGTCACGGCGATCTTCGATACGACGAACCATCCGATCGTGCCCCCGTTCAGCGCCGAAAATGCCCTGGGCATTCCCGAAATGATCGGCTTGCCGGACGGTGTGCTGGTACCGGATCCCTTCACGTTCAGAGTCCTGCCCTGGGCCAAGGACACCGGCTGGTGCCTCAGCGATGCCTATTTCGGAAACGGCGCACCCTGTCCGCTTTCGACCCGCCAGATTCTGCGCAATCAACTTCAGCGCTTGAGCGTGCAGGGTCTGCAGATGACCGTTGGGCTCGAGTTCGAGTTCTATGTCTTTCGACTTCTCGATCCAAAGCTCGCACCCGAGTCCAGCGGCTATCCGCCGGAGCCTCCCGAAGTCGGCATCATTTCGCACGGATACCAGTACCTCACGGAGAACCGCGGGGACGAGATCGATGAGGTTCTCTCATTCCTTCAGGACAATCTCGAGAAGCTCGGCTTGCCGCTCGCCACGCTCGAGGACGAATGGGGCCCCGGCCAGTGCGAGATCACGTTCGGCCCAATGGCTGCGCTAGAAGCGGCGGACTGCGCGCTGCTCTTTCGCTCAGCGGTGAAGCAGCTCTGCCGCCGCCATGGCTTCCATGCCAGCTTCATGGCAATGCCAAAGGTGTCGAACGCCTTTCCGAGCGGCTGGCACCTTCATCAGTCGCTCACGAGGCCGGATGGCGCCAACGCATTCGTCGCCGCCCCGGGAGGTGGTCCGCTCTCCGAGATCGGCATGTCCTATCTCGGCGGCCTTCTCGAGCATGCCGCCGAGACGGCTATCTTTACGACGCCGACGATCAACGGGTACAAGCGACAGCGGCCCGATGGATTTGCTCCGAACAAGGCCGGTTGGGCGCTCGAGAACCGCGGGGCCATGCTCCGCGTGATCGGTGACCCGGAGAATCCTGCCTCGCGGATCGAAAACCGAATCGGCGAGCCGACGGCGAACCCCTATCTCTACATCGCCTCCCAGCTCATTGCCGGCCGAGACGGCATCAACAAGCGGCTTGATCCCGGCCAGCCGTCCAAGGCAGCGTACCTCGCAGATCGTCCGGTGCTTCCGCGGAGCCTGATCGAGGCGATCTCGGCCTTCAAGGCGAGCGCGCTGATGCGCGTCGAGCTCGGTGAGGTCTTCCACAACTACATCGTGATGCTCAAGGAATTCGAGGTGAACAGGTTCCTTGCAGCGGTGACGGACTGGGAGCAGACAGAGTACTTCGAAATGTACTGATCCCTCGAAGAAGCCACTGCGCACCAGCGGAGAAGCAAACAACAATGAGAGTGGGTGCCGCGCAGCTGAGGCCTGTTTGGCTGAACAGGACTGCAACGATCGCGAAGGTGGTCTCGGCCCTCGAGACGGCGAAGTCGCTCGGGATCGAGTTGCTGGCGTTCCCCGAGGCATTCGTCAGCGGCTATCCATTCTGGCTGTGCCGCACAAATGGCGCGGCCTGGGACGATGACACGCAGAAGCTCGCCTATGCGCAGTTCCTCGAGTCCTGCGTGGAGGTTCCCTCGGATGACGTAGCCCTCGTCATCGAAGCGGCTCGCGATCTCGGCGTGTCTCTCTATCTCGGCATCAATGAGCGGGGGCGAACGGCGGGGCGAGGCTCGATCTACTGCTCGCTCCTCAGCATCAGCCGGGAGCGCGGACTGCTCGGCACGCACAGAAAACTCGTTCCCACCTATGACGAGCGCCTGTGCTGGGCGCAAGGTGACGGTCAGGGACTAACGGTTCACCGCTTTGGGGAGCTTCTCGTCGGCGGCCTCAATTGCTGGGAGAATTGGATGCCGGTCGCGCGGTTCGCGCTCTATGCAGGTGGAGAGGATGTTCATGTCAGCGTGTGGCCTGGCAACCCGAGCGTCTCTCGCGACGCTACGCGGCTGATCGCGCTCGAAGGTCGCGTGTGGTCCATCAACGCGAGCGGAATCCTCTCGTTCAATGATGTACCCCGAGAGTTCGCTTTCTATGATCAGCTCGAGGCAGATGGATTGGACGAGATCTTCAAGGGAGGGACGACAATCATCAGCCCCGCCGGCGAGGTGGTAGCCGAAGCGCAAGACGGGGCCGAGGACATCATCTGGTTCGACGTGGATGCCCAGTCCGTAAGGGGACAGCGGCAGAACTTCGATCCGACAGGTCACTACTTCCGCCCCGACGTATTTCACGTGACCATCGATCGATCGCGTCGTGTAGCCATCCATGAACGCGACGACTCCAGGGACCCCACGAAATGAAGGCGCTCGTTGTTCAGAATTCGACGATCGCTGATTCCGGAATCGTGGGCCGCATCTTGGAGGAGGTCCATGGCTTCGAGCTCACGACCGTGCGGGCCGAGAGCGCGGATTTCTCACAGCTTGATCATTCGCAGGCCGATCTTGTCGTTCTTCTGGGCTCTCCGCACGGAGTCTATGATCTGCACATACCGTGGATCGACGCCGAGCTCGCATTCACCAAGCGGCTTCTCGCTGAAGAACGGCCGGTGTTCGGCATTTGCTTCGGGGGGCAGATGCTGGCTGCGGCTGCGGGAGCCATTGTTCGTCCGATGCCGAACCGATTCCAGGGATGGATCGCGAACGATCAAGCTGTCGACGCAACTTGGCAAGGTCCGTGGTTTCGCTGGCACGGTGATCGCTTCGAGCTGCCGGCTGGAGCAAGGCTCTTGGCCAGCCATGGAGCCATTCCGCAGGGCTTTCAGCTGGCTCAGGCCGTCGGTGTTCAGTTTCACCCCGAGGTCGACGAGAAGATCGTGACGAACTGGATCTCGAACTCAAGAGCGCGCCTCCTCGACGAGGGATTGGAGCCCGAGAGCTTCCTCGAGGATGCTTTGGCACGATGCCGCACGATCAGGCCGCTCGCCGAGGAGTTGGTGGGCGACGTCCTCGACAGGTGCCTGCGATGAAAAAAGCGAATCCGCAGCCAGCCGATGACGCTACGAATAGCGAGGCGTTCGACGTCGGCGCACTGGGCGCCGCAATCAAGGCGCAGCGCGCGCTGCGCGGCTGGACGCTCGAGGAGCTCAGCAATTGCAGCAATGTCTCGATCGCTGCGATCTCAAAAATCGAGAAGGGCCAATCCAGCCCAAGCTTCGATACGATTCTTCGGATAGCGAGATGCCTCAAGATCAACTTCGTCGATCTGCTCGAGGGGCCCGGCGCGGCAGGCAACGTGACGGCACGCCTCATCTGCACGAGGGAGGCCGATGCCGAGAGGTTCTCGACCGCCCATTACGACTACAAGGTCCACTCGACCGCCCTCAAACGCAAAGTCATGGTTCCGCTCCGGATGACGATCCGCAACCATGAGCCGCCTCCACTCGACGAGTGGAGCATCCATGACGGCGAGGAATTCATCTTCGTTCTGAAGGGCGTCCTCTCATTCCACACCGAGCACTATGCGCCCTTGCTCCTTCATCCTGGAGACAGCTGCTACCTCGACAGCACGATGAAGCACGCCTTCGTTGCCGCGTCCAAGGGGGCGGTGGAGATCATCTCCGTTTGCCTTTCGATCGCTCCGTTCGCGACCCCTAGCGAAGAGGAGGCGCAGGAGAAATGACGACACAAGGGTTCGAGTGGCTCACCACGAAGGAGCTTGCTCGCCGCCTCAGACTCTCGCAAGGCGATGTCCCGCTTCTCTACCGGCGTCGAGGCTTCCCGAGAAGCGCGATGCAATGGCGCGCCGGACTGTTGCTTTGGCATTTTCCGACGGTCGACGCGTGGCGCGCGGAACGGGCCACTGTGGTGAGCCGGAGGGGGTAATCGCGATGGCTCAGCGTGCCAAGCCGGCTCAAGATCACGAGCGGACGCTAGTCCTGCCGCTCAGAACAGAAACGGCGGCGCGAGGCGCCGCCGTCCAAGAACCGAGTGATGCCCGGTGCTCGCGCGCTACTTCGGCGCCAGCACCATCACCATCTGGCGGCCCTCGAAGCGGGGCTCGCTCTCGACCTTCGCGATCGGCTCGGTGTCGGCCTTCACGCGCACAAGCACGGCCATGCCGAGCTGCTGGTGGGCCATCTCGCGGCCGCGGAAGCGCAGCGTGATCTTGACCTTGTCGCCTTCCTCGAAGAACCGTTTGATGGAGCGCATCTTCACGTCGTAGTCGTGATCATCGATGCCCGGACGCATCTTGATCTCCTTGATCTCGACGATCTTCTGATGCTTGCGGGCCTCGGCGGCCTTCTTCTGCTCCTGGTATTTGTATTTGCCGAAGTCGAGGATCTTGCACACCGGCGGCTCGGCGTCCGGCGAGACCTCGACAAGGTCCAGCCCCGCCTGCTCGGCGCGGGCCAAGGCGTCGAACTTGGCGACGACGCCGACATTCTGTCCGTTCTCATCAATAAGCCGGACCTCGCGGGCCCGGATCGCATCATTGATTTTTGGGCCGCTCGCCTCACGCTCGGCGGGCCCTCTCATGGGTTTGCGGATGTTCACTCTCCTATCGTTGCTTCTGGTCGATCGGGCATAGCTATAGCCGGAGCCGCCGAAAAACAACGACATTCCACCCGATGAGTGCTCATGGGGCGGCCCGGATGCTCTGCCAACTGCAAGGCCCAGAATTGGAAAGTTTCCATGGAGTGTCAAGCGGCGGCAGGGGCTTTTGCCCCGCCTCGCGGGATTGATTTACCCCTCTGACTGGTCGGGTCCGAGGTGATTGTGGTCTAGGCGATGCCATCGTAGGCAGCCCCCAGGCGGGTGCCCAGAAGGCTGTCGTACACGGCCAGGGTCTCTTTCCGCATGGTCTCGAGGTTGAAGTTATCGAGCACATGGCGGCGGGCGCGGCTACCCAGGGCAGTCCGCTCCCCGGGGGTGAGCGCCAGTGCCTCGGCCATGGCGGCGGCAAGCTTCTCGGCGTTGCCCGGCGGTACGAGCCAGCCGGTGGTCTCGTCCCTCCGGTAGCGTGGCGCGGACCTCACGGTCTCGGGGGGGGCGCCGATGTCGGTCGCGATCACGGGGCAGGCCATGACCTGGGCCTCCGTCGCGGCACGGCCGAAAGCCTCGGGCTCGATCGAGGCCACGATGGCGAGATGGGCGGTGGCGAAGGCGGCGGGCATGTCGTCGACGTGGCCGGGCAGGATGACGCGACCGTCAAGGCCTGCGTCCACGATCTCGCGCTCGAGCCGCTCGCGGTAGGCGTCGCGCCCCTGGGCGTCTCCGGCCAGCACCACGACGGATTTGCCGAGCTTGCCCGCCGCCTCGAGCAAGCGGGCGGCTGCGATGACGACGCTCTGCCCTTTCCAGTTGGTGAGACGTGCCGCCTGGAGGATGACCGGGGTCTCGGGAGGCAGGCGCCAGCGCTCGCGTAGCGCGCGGATGCGGTCCGGAGCAACGGCAGCCGGATCGAATTTTGAGCCGTCGACGCCGCGATAGATGACGCGGATCACTGCTGGATCGGTGCCGTAGCGCTGCTCGATCAGGCGCTTGGTGTAGCCCGAGTTGGCGATCACCACGTCGCCCTTGGCCATGATCGCATTGTAGGCCCGCTTGAGGCTGCCCTTCTCATTGTAGGCGCCGTGATACGTCGTCACGAAAGGCTTTCCCGTGCGCCGCGCCGCCCAATAGGCGCTCCAGGCAGGAGCGCGGCTCCTGGCATGCACGAGGTCCACCCCCTCGTCAGCGATCATGCGCGCAATGGCGCGGGCGTTCCAAAGCAGGCGGACCGGATTCTTGGTTGCAGCCGCGAAGGGGATGAACTCGCCACCCGCCGCGGCGATGCGCGCGGCGAGCCGTCCGCCTTCGGAGAGCACCAGCGCGCGCCCGCCGGCCCGCACAACGGCGTCCGCGATCTCGATGGTCGAGAGCTCAGCGCCGCCGGTGTCGAGCTCGGGGATGATCTGAAGTATGGTGACGCGCTTTTCGGCCAAGTGGGGCTCCGACAGTGGCACAGGGTTCATAGGATGAGCGCGACGGAACCGCAATTCCTTACCGTGGGGGATGGGGCAAAGGCCCGAAAGATCGCGTATTTGCGACAATCCGCGGCCACGGATGGAGCGGACGGCATCCTGTGGCTGATCGGGCTCAAGTCCGACATGGTGTCGACCAAAGCGGAGGCGCTGGCGCAGTGGACGGGCGCGCGCGGGCTCGGCTTCACGCGGTTCGACTATTCGGGCCACGGCCGGTCGGGCGGGCGCTTCGAGGAGGCGACGCTCTCGGACTGGCTCGGGGAGGCCGAGGCCGTCTTCAAGGCGCTGACTGAGGGGCCGCAGATTCTCGCGGGATCGAGCACAGGGGCGCACGTGGCCTTGATGCTCCTGCGCCAGCTCATGGCGACGGCGCCCGAGGAGGCACGCCGCATCAAAGGGCTCGTTCTGATCGCGCCGGCCTGGGACCTGACCGAGCTCATGTGGTCGGAGCTTCCCGACCAGGCACGCCGGGAGATCGTCGAGAAGGGCCAGTGGATGCGGCCGTCACCCTACGATCCCGTGGGCTATCCGATCACACGGACTTTTATCGAGGACGGCCGGCGCCATCTATTCAACGGGCAAGCCTTCGATCCCGGGCGGCCTGTGCTGGTGCTGCAGGGCGGTCAGGATGTGGACGTCCCGGCGGCCTATTCACGGAAGCTCGCGTCGGTGCTTGCCGGGAACTGGGTGCGCATCACGGAGATCCCCGACGGCGAGCATCGCCTATCCCGTCCGCAAGACCTCGACGTGCTTTACACGCTGATCGAGCAGCTGCTTTAGCGTGCCTTGAGGTTGGATAGGATGAAGATGTTCAGGCCCTCGAGGCGGCGGGCCGCGCGCCAGTTGCTCACCGAGGCCGTGGCGAGGGCTGCGGCGGTGGCGAGGGCGGCGCCGGTCACGCTCAGGATCGGAATCAAAATGATGTTGAGCGTCACGCTGACGACCGCCGCGAGCGCGAGCGATTTGGCGCTGGCGCGCTGGTGGCCCAACATGTTGAGGATCACCTCGGATGGGCCCGTTGCGGCCTTGGCCAGGATGCCGGCGCCGAGGATGAACATCAGCGGGTAGGACTCGGTGAACCCTTCGCCGAACTGGGCCAGAACGGGGTAGCCTACGGCCAGAATGCCGAGCGTCACAGCGGCAGAGGGGATGAACGTCCAGCGCACCGCCTCGCTCACGAGCTCTTTCACGCGGGTGTCGTCCTCCAGCGCTCTGGCTGCGGCGATGCGACCTGCGTACGCCGTGCCCACGGCATAGTGGACGAAGAGCGCGAGGCCCGCCGTCTTGACTGCCGCGTAGTAGAAACCGATCTCGTGCGATGGGCGGAACAGGTTCAGGAGCAGCACGTCGGCATTCTGGATAATGACGTCGCAGACGCCGCCGGAGAGGAGCGGCAAGGAAATCTTGAGCCAGTCGGCAAAGGCGAAGCGCGGCTCGCACAGGGGAACCGAGCGGGCGACACGTCGGTGGAGGAGCGAGGTCTGCAACGCTGCGGCAACGAAAGTCGCTGCGACGGCCAACAGCATCGCGGTCACCGCGTTGGCGGCGAGGCCGAGCAGCAGCGCGGCCGCCACCATGAGCAGGAGAATGACCGGGCGGGCCACGTAAGGCGGACCGATGGCCTCTAGAGTCCAGCCCTGGCCACGGCCGAAGCCATCCTGCACGTCCGAGAGCGCATAGACCGGCAGGCACAGGAACGCGAGCAGCAGCGGGACCGCAAGCGCCGAACCCTGCATCTCGCTCCAGATCCACACCCCCACCAGACCCACGAGCGCGATGGTGCACGCCGATGCAAGCGCCAGCCGGCGGCCGCCCTGCAAGAGACCGTGAAAAAGCGCGTAGTCGCCGTTGGCGTGATACTGAGGCGCTAGCCGCATCATGGCGACGTTGAGACCAAGGTGCGAGAGACCGCCCAGCACGAGCACGCAGGTCCAGGCCGACACATAGATGCCGAACTCGGAGGCGCCGAGCCATCGGGCCAGGGCGATCTGGGTGATGAACAGGAGCGCGGCGCTCATGGCGCGGATGGCGAACACGCCGAGCGCGCTCCAGGTGGCGCTGTCGGCGCGGCCGATCATCTCGAGCGCGGCGCGCATGAAGGTCAGGTGCTGGGCGCGGGCGTCAATCATCGGCGCGCGCCTTCCTCGTCCGCGGCGGGGCATCGGCATCGACGAGCCCCCAGATCAGGGCCATGGCGATGAAGAAGTGGCGCCAGTGGTCGGTGTCGATGACGAAACCCTCGAAGACGAGCCCGGCGAACGACGCGGTGGCGACAATGATCGGCCCCTGCAGGGCCGTGCGCCGACGGATCGCATAGAGACCCATGCCGAGCGTGCCGAAGACTGAGATGGCGTAGCAGAGGCCGCCGAGCCAGCCGGCATTCAGGAACTGGCTCAAGTAGACGTTGTGCGCCTCCTCCGGGTGATAGGTGTCGCGGAATGTGTGGGTGCCGATGCCGAACGGATGATCGAGGATCAGAGCGCGCGCCTTGGCCTGGCCGCCGAATCGCCCTTCTGGCCCCTCGTCGTAGGACTGGTCAAGGCTCGCGCGCTCCTCGAAGAGCTTGCTCACGGTGTCCATTTGCAGGGCGGCGCCGATGACGCCCACGAATGCGATGCCGCCGAGCGCCGCGACGGCGGAGAGACGTGCGTAGTCGCGCGTGCGCCGCGTGGTGACGAGAGCGAGCCAGCCCGCGAAGAGCAGGGAGAATGCCGCCGAGGCCCAGGCGCCGCGCGAGAAGGAGATCAGGAGGCCGATGCTCAGAACGAGAGCCACGCACGCCGCGAGCAATGCGGCGCGGACCGATCCGCGCAAAGTGGTCCAAAACAGGAAGACGATCGCGGGGGGAAGGGCTGCTGCGTAGACGTTGGGATCCTTGAAGGTGCCGCGCGCGCGTCCGTAGTTGGTGAAGAGGTCATACGTCGAGGGAAGAATGTTGAAGTAGCCGACGAGGGCGGCGACGGTCGCGGCGAGACATCCCACGACGTAGAAAGCCATGACGACGCGGTAGCGCGGCTCGGGGTCGGCGGCGATGTATCCTGCGAGGACGAAGGCGCCGACGGCGAGGAACAGGGTGACGAGCTGATGCGTCAACGCAGTGTCGAACGTGGTCGAGACGGAGACGGCGGCGAGACCGGTTCCGACCAGCACCAGCCAGAGCACGAAGTTGAGAAGGGACGCGTGTCCGAAGCGCGCGGCGCCGAGCACCGGGACGCCGCAGATGACAGCCATCATCAGCGCGTCAGCGACGGCCGGCTCGGAGAAGACGATCGAGCTCGTGGCCATGGCGCCGGCCACGAGCATGGTCGCAAGCGAGCCGGCGGACACCCGCCAGCCTGCGCTACGCTCTACTGTGAACTCGATTGAGGACACTGGGGTCAGTACGCGTTCTTGCCGGTGATGAGGACGAAGGGCGTCATGGCGATGATGTAGAGGTCGAACAGCAGAGACCAGTTGTCGATGTAGTAGAGGTCCGCCTCGACACGGCGCTGGATCTTCTCATGCGTGTCGGTCTCGCCGCGCCAGCCGTTGATCTGCGCCCAACCCGTCACACCGGGCTTCATGCGGTGGCGCGCGAAGTAGCCGTCGACGACGGTCTGGTAGAGATCCGAAGCGGCCTTGGCCTCTGTCGCGTGCGGGCGCGGGCCGACGAGCGACATCTCGCCCTTGATGACGTTCAGAAGCTGCGGCAGCTCGTCGAGACTCGTCTTTCTGATGAAGCGGCCGACGCGGGTGACGCGCGGATCATCCTTGGTGACGAGCTTGGCGGCATTGGCATCGGTCATGTCGGTGCGCATGGAGCGGAACTTCCACACCTCGACCAGCTCATTGTTGAAGCCGAAGCGGCGCTGCTTGAAGAGGATCGGGCCCTTGCTGTCGAGGCGAATGGCGATGGCGACGAGCGCCATCACGGGCGCTGCCAGCAGGAATAGCAGCGTGCCGAGGACGCGGTCCTCGAGGTTCTTGACGACGCGGTCCCAGTCGGTCAGCGGCCGGTCCATCAGCGCCAGCATCGGCACGCGGCCGATGTAGGTGTAGGCGCTCGAGCTCAGGCGCAGCTTCGAGCCGAGCGCAGAGATGCGGACATCTACGGGGAGCGCGAAGAGCCGCTGCAGGATTTGCATCAGGCGCTGCTCCGCCGCCATCGGGACGGTGACGATCATAAGGTCGACACCAGCGTTGCGGCAGTAGTCGGGAAGCTGGTCGAAGGTACCGAGCTTGGGGAAGCCAGAAACACTGTCGGCGGAGCGGTCGTCGAAGCGGTCATCGAAGACGCCGAGGATCTGCAACTCGCGGCGGTTCTCGTGCTCGAGCGCGGTCAAAAGCTGCTCAGCATCGGGGCCGCCGCCGACGATCACGGTGCGGCGCACAAGGCGACCCTCGGCCGTGAGCTGCTCGAGGATGCGGCCGATGACGAAGCGCCCGGCGCTCATGAGCGTGACTGCGGACAGCAGCCAGAGGAAGCCCGCCGCAGGCGTGAAGGGCTCGAGGCCTGCGAGATAGCCGACGCCGGCCAGCATGCAGAACACGGCGACCGTGCCGCGGACGATCTTTCCAACCTGCTCCAGGGGGCGGCGCAGGGCGCTCACGGTGTAGGACCAGTTGCGGCGCAGCTCGAGCGTGGTCGCGAGCGCGATGAGGGCCGCCCAGATGGCCGCCGAAGCGGTCGTGGTATCGGCGCCGCCGAAGGCGACGTGCGCCACGAGGCCGGTGGCCATGACGATGGTGGCGTCGAGCGTGCTGGCGGTGAAAAGGAGCTTGGGGCGCGAGACCGCCCGGCGCTTGTCGCTGAAGGCGTCGTCGACGGCGCGCGCCACGAAGTGCCAGGCACGGCGCAGGGGGGGCGCACTTTCTCCTCCCGGGCCAATGCGGGCGGAGGTGTCCTGAGACAGAAGGGCCATTTCCAGAGTCCGGATTGAGACTATTCAGCCTGAACCATGGGCAAGCTTTGTCTCAAAGCCGTAAAATTCGGCGCTTGCCGAGGGGGGCATTAAGCAATCCGGCTTCAACTTGGCGATGTTGGTGAAGAAATCGTCTCTCGACGTCCCGGCTTGGACGTTGGCCGACGCGTCGAAGAAGCGCGACATTCCAACTCGGGTTCCCTCCGGAACAGCGGGCTTGGCCCCTTCGGGGCCATAGTCGTCCTCATCAAGCAGGCGTCGTGAGACGCGCCTCAAGCACGATGGAGAGAGCCAATGACCAAGATCCGCACCATTCTCGCAGCCGCCCTGAGCCTCAGCACGGTTTTCGCCGCCACCCAGGCCGGCGCCGTCAGCCTCCAGGTCAAGATGGCCTGCGCCTCCGATTACTATGCCCACTGCAGCCAGTTCGACCCCGATAGCGCCGCTACCCGCAAGTGCATGCGCGCCGTCGGCGCCGGCCTCTCCAAGGGCTGCATCGGCGCTCTCGTCGCCGCCGGCGAGGTCTCGAAGTCGGTCGTCGAGCGCAAGGTCGCTTCGAAGTAATCCATTCCCTCCCGGACCCAACGCCGGGAATAAAGAACGGCCGGGGCGCCTCTCCACGCCCCGGCCGTTTTTTCATTCAAACACCCGCAATTGGCATCCTCGGGCTTGTCCCGATGATCCACGGCTCCGCGAGGGAATGTAACTGCCGCATTGCCCACCCCATCCCTTCGCTCCCGCTGAGCGCTGGATCCTCGGCATGAAGCCGAGGATGACATCGCGATAGGACGGTCTCCGGCCCTCCGAGCAGGAGGAGAGTGCTAGCGGGGCGCGATGCCGGCGGTCGTCGTCTTGCCGGCGAGGGGGCCGGACAGGGCGGCCTCGAGCGCGGCGGGTCCTGCCTCTGCGGCGAGCGTCTCGGCAACGATCCAGGCGCGCCAAGTGCGGCCCTCGATCGGCCGCGTGCAAGTGAGCGTGCCCGATGCAAGGCGGCACGAGCGGTCGGCCTCGACCTCAAGAACCTCGCGGCGGTCGTGGTGCAAGATGCGGAGGTCAATCGGCTGCAGCCGAGCCGACGCGGCCTTGAGGTCGACGTCGCGGTAGACGCAAGCGAGGTGCTGGTTGCAGGCTGCGGCACGCTTGCCGAGCGTGTTGAAGGGACCGAGCGCCTGTCCGCGCGACATGGAGATCGCGCCGCGACCGGGACCGGCGCTTACCCAGCACGACTGGCCGGCGCAGATGACGGGGTCGGCGGTCTTCCTGCCGTAGCGGCGGATGCCGTTGGTGCCTGGCTCCATGACGAGGAGCACGGCCACCCGGGTCGCGGGCGCAGGCTGTGTCGAAGCCACCGCGACCGGCGGCTCAGACGGAGCCGGCGCCCCGGCGGCTGACGGGGCAGGCGGAGCGGGAGTCTCCGCGACTTTCGGTGCAGCGGGCATGTCGGCGGGTGGAGGCGGCGCGCCGAGGCCGAGCAGACCCTGCGGAACGAGCTTGGGCTCGGCCTCCTGCTTCTCGGCCGCCTTCCTCTCCGCTTCGATTTTCTCGGCTCGCTCCTGCTCGAGCTTCGCGAGGCGCTCGGTCAGGCGGCGGCCCTCGGCCTCGCGCTCGGCGGCCATGGCGCGGCGCTTGTCCTCCTCCCGCCGCTCGTCGGCGAGACGCTTCTGCTCATCGGCGGAGAGCTGCTGCTGCCGCTCCGCGGCCTCTTGCTGCTGCCGCTCCGCGGCAAGGCGCTGCTTCTCATTCTCGAGCCGCTTCTCATCGGCAATGCGGCGCTCCTCGGCGGCGAGGGCCTCGTCGGCGCGCCGCTTCTCGGCAGCGATACGCTCCTCCTCTGCGAGCCGCTTCTGCTCGGCGATGCGGGCCAGCTCGGCCTGACGCTGGGTTTCCTCGGCGAGGCGCCTCTCCTCGGCGATGCGGGCTTCCTCCGCACGGCGCTGATCGTTGGCGATTTCTTGTTGTCGCTGCCGCTCCGCGGCTTCTTTCTGCTGCTGCTCCGCGGCCTCTTGCTGCTGCTGCTCCGCGGCTTCTTTCTGCTGCCGCTCCGCGGCTTCTTTCTGCTGCCGCTCCGCGGTTTCTTTCTGCTGCTGCTCCACGGCCTCTTGCTGCTGCCGCTCCGCGGCAAGGCGCTTCTCCTCGGCGATGCGGGCTTCCTCGGCCTCTCGGGCGAGCTCGGCCTCGAGCGACTTCTTGGCGGCTGTCTCGCGCTCGGCGGCCTCGGTGCGGGCCTGATCGAGCATCTCCGCCTCCTCGGCGGCGAGGCGCCTCCTCTCCTCCTCGGCGAGACCCTTCTGCTTCTTCTCGGCTTGCTGCCTTTCAGCGGCTTGCCGCTCCGCGGCTTCTTTCTGCTGCCGCTCCGCGGCAAGGCGCTTTGCCTGCTCGGCCTTGCGCTTCTCGGTCTCAACCTTCTTCTGGTCGGCCTTCTGCTTGGCCTCGTCCGCGGCGGCGCCCTCCGCGAATTTCTCAGCCAGCGCATGGGCCGCCTCGTCGGCGGCTCTCGCGGTGGAGCTCATCGCAAAAACAGCAAACGCAATCGCCGACAAAAGTCGACCGCCGCCAAGGCTCGTCATGACACCACCGCACTGGATCACGAATGAAGAAATCGTGGTGCACGTGCACCGTCGATCACGTTGCGGAGCACCCTCCGCCGCGATTTCGGCAATAAAGCGGATGGCACCTGAACGGATGCTGAAGGTCAGCGCAATCGCGTCGCTAGAATTCCGGCAATTCCCTCCCGATAGGTGGGAAATTCCAGAGCGACGCCGAGGTCGCCGCGCAAGCGCGTGTTGCGGATGCGCCGGTTCTCCGAGTAGAAGCTGCGCGCCATCGGCGACATCGGCGCTTGCTCGTACGAAATCTCCGGCGGTGGAGCCACGCCCATGAGACTTGCGGCGTAAGCGACCACGTCCTGCGGCGGCGCAGGCTCGTCGTCGACGACGTTGTAGAGGATGTGGGTGCCGTGACCGTCCACAGCGCGCGCCAGCGTGGCGGCGATGTCCTCTACGTGGATGCGGTTGAAAACCTGGCCGGGCTTGACGATGCGCCGGGCGGTGCCCTCGCCGAGGTCGTCGATGGCGCTGCGGCCGGGGCCGTAGATGCCTCCCAGACGAAAGATCTGCAGGCGCTTCGCATGTGCCTCTGCGAAATCGATCCATGCCTGCTCGGCGGCCAGGCGGCGCCTGGCACGCTCGGAGCCGGGCGCCGCCGGCACGCTCTCGTCGATCCACTCTCCCTGGGTGTCGCCGTAGACGCCGATAGTCGAGAGATAGCCGATCCATCGGACATGCGGGGCGCTGGCAATGTCCTCTCCGTGCAAGCGCAGCGCCGGGTCGCCGCTCTCATCGGGGCCGGCGGAGATCAGCACGTGCGATGCCGTCCTGAGCGCCTCGCGCACCGCGGCGCCGGGCGTGAGGCCGTCAAATAGAGCGGCGCCGTAGCCTTGGTCCGCGATGTGGCGGACGCTCTCGTCCGTGCGCGCGGTGCCGGCGACGGGCCAGCCTCTCCGCGCAAGGCGGCGGGCGAGCGCCTCGGCGCTATAGCCGAGGCCGAAACAGAAGAGGCTCGTCATCCCGTCGCTTACAGCCACTCGGCCCTCACATCGTCGTCTGTTTCCTGCGGCAGGCGTGTCGCGCGCTCGTCGACCACCGCGTCTGGCGCCGCGAGGCGGCGCAGAGCCCAGACCGCCATGGCTCTAACGAGCGGAGAGGCATCGCTCAAGAGGGGGGCGACGAGGGGCAGCAGCGCGGGATCCTGGGAGTTGCCGGCGGCGATGAGGCAGTTGCGGACGAAGCGGTCACGGCCGGTGCGCTTCACCGGCGTGCCGCGGAAGCGGACGCGGAAGGCCGCGTCGTCGAGGGCCAGCAACTCGGCGAGCGGCGGGTCGTCGAGCTCGGCACGCACGGCAAGACGCGCTTCGTGGGCTCCCTCAGCAAACTTGTTCCATGGGCAGACGGCCAGGCAGTCGTCGCAACCGAAGATGCGGTTGGCCATGGGCGCGCGGAACTCGCTTGCGATGTGCCCCTTGTGCTCGATGGTGAGGTAAGCGATGCAACGGCGCGCATCGAGCTGGTAGGGCGCCGGAAACGCCTGCGTCGGGCAGATGTCGAGGCAACGCGAGCAGCTGCCGCAATGGTCGATCTCGGCCGGATCGGGCGTGAGATTTGCGGCCGTCATGATGGCGCCAAGGAAGAGCCAGGAGCCGCTCGCGCGCGAGACAAGGTTGGTGTGCTTGCCCTGCCAGCCGATGCCGGCGGCCTCTGCCAGGGGTTTCTCCATGAGCGGTGCCGTGTCGACGAACACCTTCACTGGCGCGCTGGTGTCGCGCTCCAGGGCGCCGGCCAGCTCCTTGAGCTTGCCCTTCATCACGTCGTGATAGTCTGCGCGCTTGGCGTAGGCGGAGACGATGCCGCGGCGCTTCTCTGCCAAAGCGTCGATCGGGCTCGCCTCGGGCGCGTAGCTCATGGCCAGCATGACAATGGCGCGCGCCTCGGGCCAGAGACGCTTGGGATCGCTGCGCCGGTCCGCATTCACCTCCATCCAGTCCATGGTGCCGTGACGCCCGAGCGCCAGGAACTCGCGCAAGCGCTCGCCGGCTGCTCCCAAGGACTCGGGACGCGTGACGCGCACGGCGTCAAACCCCATGGCGCGGGCGCTCGCAAGAAGCGCCGACTTGGCGTCCCGGCTCAGGGTCTCGAGCGTGTCCGACTGGGCCATGATCTCAGAAGTCGAGGTCGGCGTAGACCGAAGAGGGCGGCGTGCCCGGCACGCGGTCGGCGAGGAGTGCGCGGAAGGCGGGACGGGACTTCATGCGCGCATACCAGGACTTGGCGAACGGGTAGTCGTCCCAGACGATCTCGCCCAGGTAGTCGAAGACTGAAAGGTGGGCGGCGGCCGCCATGTCGGCGAAGCTCATCTCGTCGCCGGCAAGCCATCGGCGCGCGTGGGCCAGGTAGCTTACGTACGAGAGGTGGTAGCGGAGGTTGGTGCGAATGGCACGTAGCGCCCCGGCGTCCGGCATTTGAGGCGCGTCCGGCAGAAGGTGGCCGTAGACGCGCTGATGCAGGAGCTCGCGGCTGACCTCCCGGTTGAGCTTGACGTGGAACCAGTCGACCAGGCGGCGCTGCTCGGCCCTCTCCTCGAGCGAGCCTACGAACAGGGGAGCGGTTCGGCCCTCCTTCTCGAGATCGCGAAGGAGCTCCGCCAAATATTCCGATATGGCGTAGGCGCCGCATACGACCGGGCCGGTGTCGAGGCCTAAGACCGGCAACTCGCCAGCGGGGTTGAGGGCGAGGAAGGCCGGCTGCCACTCCCAGGGACGCTCCTCGACGAGCTCGACCGCCACCGAAAGCTCGGCTAGCGCGATGCGGATCGAGCGCGAGTGGGGACAGAGGCGGAAATGCGTCAGGGTGTGCATCGCTCGATTCTCGGAGTGACGGATCCTGCTTCCGTTGCCGGGGCGCGGCACTTTGAGGCCTAGGCGGCCTAGCCACGAGATTGCCGCTTCCCAACCGTATCCTCCTTTGCTCAAACGTGCTACCGAGCCCGGGTTCGCACGTCTCCCTCCCAGTGGGCTTCCGCCCGCATCTCTTCGCTCGCCCGCACGTCTTTAGCACCGGAGCGCATCCGATATGCCGATCTGGCAGGCCATTTTGCTCGGATTTCTGGAGGGGCTTACGGAATTCCTGCCGGTGTCCTCGACAGGGCATCTCCTGCTTGCCGGGCATTTTCTGGGGTTCAACTCGCCTGGCAAGACGTTCGAGGTGCTGATCCAGCTCGGCGCCATCCTCGCCATCGTCTTCGTCTACTTCTGGGAGCTCCTGGCGCTCGTGCGCGCGCTGCCGACCGACCCGCGCATCCGCAATTTTGCGCTCGCACTCATCGTCGCGTTCCTGCCGGCGGCGGTGGCTGGATACCTTCTGCACGACTTCATCAAGAGCGTGCTGTTCGAAACGCCGGTGCTGATCTGCGTGACGCTGATCCTGGGAGGCGTGGTGCTGCTGTTCATCGATCGCCTGGCGCCCGCCACGCGCTATGACGACACCGCGAGCATTCCCCCGCCCGTTGCCTTCGGCATCGGCCTCTTCCAGTGCCTCGCGCTCATTCCGGGCGTCTCGCGCTCGGGCTCAACCATCGTCGGCGGCCTGCTGCTCGGGGCGGATAAGCGGACAGCGACGGAATTCTCGTTCTTCCTTGCCATGCCCACCATGGCCGGCGCCTTCGCCCTCGATCTCTACAAGAACTTCAACCTGCTCACGCTGGATGAGGCGGTCCCCATCTCGGTGGGCTTCGTGGCTGCTTTCGTCACTGCAGTCGTGGTGGTGAAGATGGCGCTGACGTTCATCGCCAGGTTCGGGTTTACCCCGTTTGCGGTGTGGCGGATCGCCGTCGGCTCGTTGGGGCTTGCGGCGCTGGCCATTCTTGGCTGAGGCGAATTGCCTGCTCTCGAGGCAAAGTGCTGACCGTTTGCGGACAGTCTTTTCCTTTATTATGGTCTTGAGTTCTCGAAATGAGAATGCGGCCAGGCTCGCGCCGGCCAACTCGCAAATGGATCGATGATCCCTAGCGTGTCAGGCCGCGTGCGAGGTGAGCGGCATCGCCAGCGCGCGCTTCAGACTCGCGAGGTCGGGTGCCCCACGCAGCCGCTCCAGGGCCTGCGGCTCGCGGACGAGGCGCGAAATGCGCGCGAGCGCCTTCAGGTGATCGCCCCCCGCATGATCCGGCGCGAGGAGAAGGAAGATCAGGTCCACCGGCTCGCCGTCGTGACTGTCGAAGTCAATCGGGGCCTTGAGGCGCGCAAAAACGCAGACAATGCCGTTCATCGACTTCAGTTTCACGTGCGGGATCGCAATGCCCCGCCCAAGGCCGGTCGATCCCAGCCGCTCGCGCTGGGTCAGCGTGTCATAGATCGTGCGGGCATCGAGACCCGTCAGTTCAGCGGCGTACGCCGAGAGATCCTGGAGCGCCTGCTTCTTGCTCGTGGCCTCAAGCGCGGGAATGACCCCGCCGGGAGCCAGCAAATCACCTAGGTCCATGGTTTTCGAGCCCCACCGGGAGCGATCGAACGGTGAGCCGATCGACCGCGCTATTGAACTCGTCCCTCGGCGCGAAAGCTCGCGCTCCGGAGACCGCTATTCACTCATGCACGTGCACTAATGCGAGACATGCACCGTTTGTGCCGTTCGGCCCGCCAGGTCCACGTCAAGCTTGCCTCACGCCCGCTTCCGGAGGGCCATCGCGATCCGAGCCGCGACCTGGGACCCGATCCCCTGGCGTGCGGCCAATCCCGCATCACCCCGACTCGAAACACGTCGCACAGCTCACAACAGACCGAACGTCCGAATAGTCAAAATACGGTGTTCACTCGGCTCGTCCTCAACACCGAAAATCGCGATTCGGCAACGTCGAGCTGCTCGACGGCAATTTTCTAGGCCAAGTCTCGATAGACCTGCCGCCGAGCAAACGTATACCAGGGTTTTGGGCTGCCGTCTCGCCGTGTGTGGGCTTATCCCTCTGGGCGAAAATCTCATTTCGACCATATGCTTAATGACGAGACTCGCGAGGCCATGGGCGTCGCTTGAGCGCTCCGGCGCCCGCCGGTCTAACGACCGCTGCGATCGGAAAGGCGCTTCTCGCGTCGGCGCTGGACGGAGGACGGAATGCGCAAGGCCTCGCGGTACTTCGCGACCGTGCGGCGCGCGATGTCGATGCCCTCGGCCTTGAGGCGCTCGACGAGCTTGTCGTCGGATAGGATCGATCTCGCGCTCTCGCCGTCGATCATCTGACGGATGCGGTGGCGCACGGCCTCGGACGAATGGGCCTCGCCCTCACCCGCCGACTGGATGGCCGACGTGAAGAAGTATTTGAGCTCGAAGATGCCGCGCGGCGTCGCCATGTACTTGTTCGAGGTCACGCGCGAGACGGTCGATTCGTGCATCGAGATGGCGTCGGCGACGGTCTTCAAGTTCAAGGGCCGCAGGTGCTGCACACCGTGGGTGAAGAATGCGTCCTGCTGGCGCACGATCTCCTCGGCGACCTTCAGAATGGTGCGGGCGCGCTGGTCAAGGCTCTTCACCAGCCAGTTGGCTGTTTGCAGGCATTCGAGCAGATAGCCGCGGTCCTTGTCGGTGCGCGTGGTCTTGTTGACCTGGGCGAAGTAGGTGCGGTTCACGAGCACGCGGGGCAGCGTGTCGCTGTTGAGCTCGATGTTCCAACTGCCGTCGGACGCGGCACGCACGATCACGTCCGGCACCACAGGCTGGAGCTGGACCGAGCCGTACTTGAGGCCGGGCTTGGGATTGAGCTTCTTGATCTCGTCGATCATCTCCGCGATCTCGCTCATGTCCGCGCCGATCGCCTTGCGAAGGGCCGGCAGGTTGTGAGCGGCAAGAAGATCGAGGTTGTTGAGGAGCGCCGCGATCTGGGGATCGAAGCGGTTTTGGTCCTTGAGCTGGAGGGCGAGACACTCGGCGAGCGAGCGCGCGAAGACACCCGGCGGATCGAAGGTCTGCAGAGTTGCCAGCACTTTCTCGACCAGCGCCGCGGGGGCGCCGAGCTTAATTGCAAGGTGGTCGAGATCGGCATGCAGGTAGCCGGCCTCGTCCACCATGTCGATCAGGTGGTGGCCGATCAGGCGGTCGACGTGGTCGTGGAGCGCGAGGGGTAGCTGCTCGGAGAGATGATCTCTGAGCGAGGGCTCGCTCGAGACGAAGGATTCCGGATTGACCTCCTCGCCGTTGAACGAGCCGGCACGCTGGCGCAAATTGGCCCATCCCGAATCGTTGTCGGGAGCACCCTGTGCCGCAGCAGCATCGCCGAAGGTGTTGTCGGAATCGCCGTCGAGGCCGCCCTCGGAGCCGGTGACCGGTTTGCCGAGATCGAGCCATTCGTCGTCGCGGGTGCCGTTCGGCGCACTTTCGGGCTCGACTTCGCGCTCGACCTTGCCCGGAACCTCGGGCGCTTCCTCCATCTCGAGCAGCGGGTTGCGCTCGAGCTCGGTCTCGACGAACTGGCCGAGCTCGAGGTTCGAGAGCTGCAGAAGGCGGATGGCCTGCTGCAACTGGGGTGTCATCACCAGTTGCTGGCCTTGCCTCAGCTCAAGCTTTGCCGACAACGCCATCGTTTGCTTTCAGACCCCATCCGGCCAGCATGGGGGTGACGAACGGCCGTTCCGGGCTTTGCCGCGGCAACGGCGCGAGCCTACCCCGGAGGCCGCTCCTTGATCCATTGCCAGAACATGCCCTGTTGTCCGAGCCCGGCCGGGAACCAGGCTATACTCAGCGGGCGTTAACGAACATGTCGCCAAGATAGACACGCCGGACATCTTCATTCGCTATGATTTCCGCGGGCTTACCTTGTGTCAGAACCTGACCATCGTAGATGATATAGGCCCGATCGATAAGACTTAGTGTTTCCCGCACGTTGTGGTCGGTAATGAGCACGCCGATGCCGCGGTCGGTCAAGTGGCGCACGAGCTGTTGGATGTCGCCCACGGCTATGGGGTCGATGCCCGCGAACGGCTCGTCGAGCAGGATGAACGAGGGTCGAGAGGCAAGCGCGCGGGCAATCTCGCAACGGCGGCGCTCACCGCCCGAAAGCGCCATCGACGGCGACTTCCGGAGCCGCGTGATGTGGAACTCCTCGAGCAGACTGTCGAGCTGCTCCTTGCGCCGCTTGCGGCTCGGCTCGACCAGCTCGAGCACAGCCATGATGTTCTGCTCGACGGTCAAGCCGCGAAAAATCGAGGCCTCCTGCGGCAGGTAGCCGATGCCGAGGCGTGCGCGCCGGTACATGGGAAGGCGAGTCACGTCCTGGCCGTCGATGGTGATCTGGCCGGCGTCGGCGGGCACGAGGCCGGTGATCATGTAGAAGACGGTGGTCTTGCCGGCGCCGTTGGGCCCGAGGAGGCCGACCGACTCCCCGCGACCCACGGCCAGGCTCACGCCGCGCACGACCATGCGCTTCTTGTAGCTCTTCTGCACGTTCTCGGCGACCAGCCAGCCCTGATAGGCGGCCAGCGCGTGCTCGTTCGATCCGTAGGACGCCTGTGCGCCATTCATGGCGTAGACGTCCTCGGGCGAGGCCGATGGTGCCTTTCTCGTGGGCCACAACTTCATGCGGACGTTCTACCGTGTTGACCGGTCAAAGGCTTGGGGCGAGGGATCGGGTGCTGCAACGTCGGCTATTCGAGCCGCTTTAGTGACCTCATGTCAATTCGTGGGCGGGTCGGACGACCCAGGCTCTGCGGTCGCAGACCACCCGTCGGGGGCCTGCTCAGTGGAAGGAGCGGCCGGGGCGGACCCCTGCTGTGCCCCCGGGCCCTGCTCCTGACTTTTGGTCTTCTTCTTGTCCTTTGAGGCTTCCCCTTTGAGCTCCTCGGGGAAGAAAACGGCGCTGGCACGGCCCTTCTTCTCGCCGGTCGGCTCCGACGGCTCGGCAGTCAGCCAGCCGCCGCCGCCGGGGTTGGCCTCAGTGTTGTCGGGGGCAGTATCGATCCTGGTCTCGCCCGAGGTCATGTCGATGAGCAGGCGAGTGCCGCGGACCATGTTCTTGCCGCGCGAGAGCACCACGTTGCCTCCCATGGTGATCTTGTTGGTCTTGGTATTGAACTCGGCCCAGTCGCCAGTGGCGGACTGACCGTCGCTCGAGGTGACGCGCACATCGGTCTTGGCTAGTACGCGCGTCAGCTCGGTCGATTGCTTCTTCTCGGGCGAAGGCTTCGCCGCGGAGGGTGCGGCACCGAGAACCGCGGCGTCCATGAGACCAGCCTCGCCCTTGTAAAATGCCTGCAGCTCCGAGCAGTTGATTTTGAAGGTGCCCTGGACCGCTTGGACGTCGCCGCGGAAGAGAGCGACCTTGGTTTTGTCGTCGACGTCGAGGGAGTCGGAATCGACCTCGATCGGGGCCTTGGGATCCGTCTTGAAGCTCGCGAGCGCGCCTGCTGCATCCGCGGCGGCGGGGACCGCCTTCTCGGCCTTCTCGACGACCGGTGAAGCAACCTTCCCGCCGGCATCGCGAACGAGATGGGCGCTGATGCGGCCAGGACCGAGGCCTGCGTCGGGCGGCGTCGTGAGCTGCGCCGTGCCATGTGTGCGGTCGATGTCGAGACGTCCGCCGCGCAGCTCGTTGCCGCCCTGTGTGACGATCACCTGGCCGGCTAGCAGCACGGTGCCAGAAGCCTGATCGATCTCGACGCGGTCGCTCGATGCACGACGGTCCTCGCCGGACGTCATGACCACGTTGCCGGTGAGAAGTGCGGTCTGAGACAGGGCATCGAAGTCGGCGCCGTTGCTCGTCACGATGTCGCCGTTCGCGCGCGTCATCACCACCGGGCTCTTCGCGACAATGCGCTTCAGCTTGCCGGCGGGGGCCGACGCGCCGCCACCGGCGGGCTTCGGGCCACCAATTCCGGCTCCCATCATGCCCTCACCCTCGTAGGTGACCAGGAGCTCGGGCGTCGTCATGTCTGCGTCGGCTTGGCGGGCGCGCACGTTGCCGGTGAAGAGCGCAGACTTGGCGTTGTCGTCGATGTCGAGGCGATTGGCGTCGATGTCGATTGGGCCGTTGGATGCCGTGAACAGGCTCTGATTCTCGGGCTTCCTCTCAGATGCCGCCTCGGCGGGCTTCGGCTCCGGGGGCGGGGGAACGAGGTGCACGGCCACGTTGTCGACGAACGTTGCCTCGCGTGCCTTCTGGCGCAGCTTCATCTCCTTCGAGCGGATCTCCCCATTGGGAAACTCGACGACGACCGGCCGGTTGGAGGTGATCAGATCCTCCTTGGTCTCGATCGTGGCCTGCGTCAGGGTCGCCTTGAGGCCGCTCTCGGAGACGACAATGATCTCCTCGTAGAGGTCGAGAATGCTCTTCACGTGATCGAAGGATCCGCGTGCTGCAGTAATGTCGGTACGAGTTTTGTCGGCCTGATAGACCTCGCCGACGATGCCGTTGAGCTTGATGATGTCGGGATTGGCAAGCTCCTGGTTGGCGGTCTTGGCGGTGAAGACATAGTTGCCGCCATCCTTCGTGAAGCCCTCGTAGCGCGGGTTCTTCATGGCAAGATCCTCGGGGAGGATCTTGCGAACGTTGATCTCGGGAAGCGTCGCGCTGCCGTAGCCGGCGGTGCGGGCAATCGTCAGCCCGTAGACGAGAAGCAGCAAGGCAGCGGCGGACGGACAGACGAGCCTCAGCATCCGGACGATGGCCGTGCGGCGTCGCGCGCGCCGAAACTCGCGCGAGCGGTCGACGGTTGCCATGACGAGACCGTCCCCGGTCTGCCGGGCTGCAAGCGCCGCGGTATCATGGTCGAGAGTCATGACCATAAAGGTCTCGTCGTCCCCGTCTCCCGGCAGTGATGCGCCGGTTCAAGCCCCGAATGTCCCAGGCCGCACGGGGCATTTTGCACGTGCGAAGGCGTTCGGACAATCGCCGGAAATTGGGGTGAGATTGGGACTTGGCACCTCCAGAACCTTAACGGAGGAGGGCCCGGAGCCGTCTCGCCTCAATGGGCGAAGATGTCGTCCTCACCGAAGCCTGCTAGGTCGAGCCGCGCCCGCGTCGGCAGGAAGCCGAAAGCCGCCTCCGCGTACCCGCGGCGCCCTTCCCGGTCGAGCATGGCGTCGAGCCTGGCCTTCAAGGCATGCAGGTGCAAAACGTCGGATGCCGCATAGGCCAGCTGCTGCTGGCTAAGGTCGCTCGCCGCCCAGTCCGAGCTCTGCTGCTGCTTGGAGAGCTCGATGCCGAGGAGCTCGGCGGTCAGGTCCTTTAGGCCGTGCCGATCGGTGTAGGTGCGCACGAGCTTGGAGGCGATCTTCGTGCAGTAGACCGGGGCAACCTGGACGCCGAGATACTTCTCGATCACCGCGAGATCGAAGCGGGCAAAGTGAAAGATCTTGACCACCGCCGGATCGACCAGCAGCGCCTTGAGGCGCGGCGCGTCAAATGTCTTGGGATCGGGCTGAACGATGTGGGCCGTGCCGTCGCCAGCGGAAAGCTGGACGAGGCAGAGCCGATCGCGCTGCGGGTTCAGGCCCTGCGTCTCGGTGTCGATGGCGACGCTGCCCTTGAAGGTGAGGCCGGCGGGAAGATCGCCGCGATGAAAGGTGACCGTTGGCGCTGACATGGATGCGGGCTCTCGAGCAGCGGGAAGCTCATCCACGAGACAGTCAAGCCATTGAAAACGATCGTGGATTTTTGATGCGTTGTGAGGCCGGTGTACCGGGTCTCGCCACCAATTGCAAGCGCATCGCGATCTCCGGGCCTAAATCGCTGGGGGCATGGAGTTATCCCCCCTGTGGATAGCTCCCGCATATTCGGATCCAGCCCCGCGGCGGCAGAGCACCCGGCACATGGACCAGACCACCAACCTCAAGCTCCCGTACATCATCGCGGCCCAATCGCAGAAACACGTCACGCACAACGAAGCTCTCAAGGCGCTCGACGCCGTGGTCCAGCTCGCCGTGCTCGACCGGGATCTCGCGGCTCCGCCCACCTCGCCTGCCGACAGCGCCCGCTACATCGTCGGCGCGAGTGCCACGGGCGCCTGGTCCGGCCAGTCCGGGAAGATCGCGGCGTTTCAGGACGGCGCCTGGCAATTCTACGCGCCGCTCGAAGGGTGGATCGCTTGGGTCGCGGATGAGGACATCCTCGTCGCCTGGAATGGCTCGGCGTGGATTGCTGCGGGCGGCGGCATCAGCAGCGTGAACCCGGTGGCGCTGGTCGGCGTCAATGCAACGGCCGACACCACCAACCGGCTTTCGGTGGCAAGCCCGGCCACCCTGCTCAACCACGAAGGCGCGGGGCACCAGGTCAAGATCAACAAGTCCGCGGCGGCACAGACCGCGAGCGTGCTCTATCAGACGGGCTTCTCGGGGCGCGCGGAGTTCGGGACAACCGGCGACGACGACTTCCACGTGAAGGTCAGCCCCGACGGCAGCACGTGGCGCGAGGCTATCGTCATCGATCGCACGACCGGCTCCGTATGGGCGAAGCTCGGCCTGCCCTGGCCGCCCGGCGGCCGCCTCACGCTGACCTCGGCAACTCCGGTCCTCAGCAGCGACGTGAGCGGCGCCACGACGGTCTATTACACGCCCTATCTCGATCAGTGGGCGCCACTCTACGACGGCACGGCGTTTGTCATGACGAATCTTGGCGGGGAGCTTTCTCAAGCCACCACCGACACCGCCAAAAGTCCGGCCGCCTGCACGACAAACTCCAACTACGATCTGTTCCTTTGGAACGACAACGGAACCCTCCGCTGCACGCGCGGGCCGGCGTGGAGCTCAAGCACATCCCGCGGCACCGGCGCAGGGACAACGGAGCTCGAGCGCGTTCAAGGGATATGGGTCAACAAGGTTGCCATCACCAACGGGCCGGCGGCGCAGCGGGGGACCTATGTCGGCACCATCCGCACCAACGCCTCGAGCCAGGTGGACTTCAAGCTCGGCGGTGCGGGCGCGGGCGGTACAAAAGGCGTGCTGGGCATCTGGAACGCCTACAATCGGCGGCGAGTCCTCGCCTATGCCGCCGAAACGACGGACAGCTGGACCTACACGACGAACACCTGGCGTCAGGCCAATAACTCAAGCGGCAATCAGATCGATCTCGTTCGAGGGCTGAATGAGGATCTGGTCCAGGCGAGCGTTCTTTCGCTGCTATCCCACAGCGCAGGAGGTTTTTGGGCGGCGGTCGGCGTTGGCATCAGCTCGTCAACCGTCAACTCGGCTCAGGTCTCGGGCACGGGCTCATTCAGCGGCTCCGCGTCGTCCTGCACCGCTCAGTACGCCGGGAATCCAGGGATAGGCCTCTATGAAATCCGCCGCCTGGAAATTGTGCAGGCGGCGGCGACGGGCACGATGACCTGGTACGGCGACGGCGGGCAGACGTTTTTCAACACGGGGATAATGGTGATCGCATGGGCATGACGACACTGGAGCGTCTGCACAAAGCTCTCAACGCCGTCGCACCAATCCAAGGCGTCTCGGTCGGTCGCGTTGCCGACAGGAGCACGTGGCGCGTGGATTTCGCGCCGGAAGCCACCTCCGAGCAGAGGGCCGCCGTCCTGGCAGCGCTCGAGGCCTTCGATCCGGCAGAGCCCACGAAGGAGGACGTCGACGCGGAGCGAGACCGGCGCATGTCGACCTTCGTCTTCGCCGGCAAGTCCTTCGATCTCTCGCCCGAGAGCCTGGCTAATGTGCTTGGCGCCGGCACCCTGGCATTGGCCGCGATCACGAAGGGGGCCGCGGCAGGGGACGTGCGATGGTGCGACCAGGATGAGGACTTCGCGTGGATCGCGAGCGATAACTCGCGGATGGTCATGGACGCGCAAACGACCTGGGCTTTCGCCGAAGCTGCTGCGGCCTGGCGGCGACACATCATCTTCAGAGCCAGGGCGCTCAAGGATGCAAGCCCGGTACCGGCCGACTACGCGACGGTTGAAGCCTATTGGGACTGATCGCGGCTAACAATTGCCGGAGTCTCTTCCGCGAGGAAGCTCAGTACGATCTCGAAGCCATCGGGCCGGCCCGCGGCGGGTGACAGGAGATCGACAGATCCGCCGGCCTGGCGCATGAGCGTCTCCACGATGGAGAGGCCGAGACCGGCGCCCGGTCCGACATCCTTCGAATGCCTGCCGCGCCGGAAGCGGCCCTTCAGTCCAGCGAGCACGTCGGGCGCAATCGGAGCGCAGGAGTTCAAGATGCGCACGCAATGGTTCGACAAGACGATGTCGATGGGCTCCCTCTCGTTGCCGTGCGTGACCGCGTTCTCGAGCGCATTGCGCAGCACGATCGCGATCGCGTCCTGGTCCATCAGCACCCAACCCGATCCGGCCTCGGCCTCGCCGGCCGTGAGCCTCATGCGGTGGCCGACGTCGGGCCTTCGGACATACTCGTCCACGAGCAGATCCACTACGGCCGCCAGCTCGGTGCGCTCGCGGGTCTGGCCGAGGCCCGCCTCCGCGCGCGACATCTGCAGGAGCTTCTCGATGCGCCGGCCGAGCTCGCCGAGCGAGGATGCGATATTCTTCGCCCGCGGTTTCTCGGCCGTTCCCTCGAGCTTATCCGCCAAGACCTCGATCTGCGCCCGAGCGGACGCGATCGGGTTGCGTAGCTCGTGCGCAGCATTGGCGGCGAAGGCGCGCTCCTGCTCAAGCGCCGCCTTGAGCCGCTCCATCAGCGTGTTCACCGCATCGATGACCGGAATCATCTCGTCCGGAAGCCCGCTCCTCTGCAACGGCTCGAGATGATGCCCGCTACGCTGGCCGAGCTCGCGCGACGCGGCGATGACGGGCTCTGTCGCCTTGTCGACGCTGCGCCAGACCAGGAAGGCGGCAATGGGAAGAAGGGCGAGCAGGGGGGAAGCTAGCGCGATCCACATGCCGACGACGGCCTCGCGGCGCTCCTCTATCTTCTGGGCGACCTGGATCCAGAGCCGCTGCGGCTTCAGATAGCGCGAGTAGTAGCGGAAGTCAGACCCCGTCTCGAAGCCGCTTTTGAGCTTGGCGGGAAGGCCGGCGTCGGGTGCGTCGTCGGAGCGGACGAGAACGGTGCCGTCCCGCGCGCGCAGTTGGTAGTGGACGTGGCCGCGGCCGAACTGCAGGGGCGCAGCGCGTGGCGCGATTACCGGCTCGTTGCCGGATTTCTTGATCTCGTACTCTCTCAAGGCGATCGGGATCACTTGTCCGGTTGTCTCGCGGAGCGCGCCGTCGAACACCTCGTTGATCTCGTGGCGCACGGCGATGGCCGCGCCGACAACGCCCGCAATCCAGAGCGCACCGATCAGCGCCAGCAGCGATCGGATGAGGCGCCTCTTCATCGACCACGGCTGCATCGCTCAGCGGTCCATGCGATAGCCGAGCCCGCGAAGGGTGCGGATCGCGTCGCTGCCGAGCTTGCGCCGCAGGCGACTGACGTACACCTCAACGGCGTTGCTCTCGACCTCGGAGCCGAAGGCGAAGAGCACCTCCTCGAGCTTGGATTTCGACACGATGGTGCCGAGCCGGTGGAGGAAGCATTCGAGCACGGCCCACTCGCGGGCGGTGAGCTGCACTTCCTCGCCGCTGCGCCAGAGCTTGCGCTCGACCTGATCGATCTCGAGAGCGCCCACTGTCTGGCGCGGGCTCGGCATTGCCGCCGACCGGCGGTGAAGGGCGTTGATGCGGGCCGAGAGCTCGCCGAGATCGAACGGCTTCACGACGTAGTCGTCGGCGCCGCAGTTCAGGCCCTCGATGCGGTCGCGGACCTGATCGCGCGCGGTCATGATGACGACGGGCAGGGGCTTCCCCGAGCGGCGGATGTCGCGCAGGAGCGTGAAACCGTGGCCGTCTGGAAGATTGAGATCGAGAAGCATGACGTCATAGGCCACGGTTCCGACGGCCTGGGCGGCATCATCGAGGTGCTGCACCCAGTCGACCGCGTGCCATTTTTTCAAGTGCGTCGCCACCGCCTCTCCAAGAAGCGGCTCATCCTCGACGAGCAGAATCCTCACTCGAAGCGTGCCTCCGCTGACCCCTCGCGAATGTTCTATCAGGTTGGCCGCTCAGGGCCAATCAAGGGGTAGGCCGGCCAGTTAAGGGAGGGCCGCGAGCATGCCATTGTTTACCACCGGCCGCTCGACGGGCAGCGCCGACATCTCGTAGGCGGGAGCCTTCCAGAGGATCATGTGCGAGCCTTCAACGTCATCACGCAGGACGGCGATGCCGCTTGCCACGAGAGCGATGCCAGCGACGACGAGCGCGGACTCGAACCGCCTCTTGCCGCCGCGCTGATAGAGCAGGGCACACGCGCCGAGCAAAACCAACGCGAGAGCGAAGGGGACCATCGTCATGAGCTCACGGGCCGCATTTTTTTGGTCTCCGCCTGCTCCGCAGGTGGATTCACGCGGACGATACGGCGCGAACCTGAAAGTTATCTGACAGGCGGCGGAGCTGCCTCGCCGACGCCCGCTGGAGGCTCGCTCACTCTCCCAACTCGCTGGCTGGCTTTGTTGAATCGCCTTCTTCCCGTGTGCGCGACGACAGGAACAGAATGGCAAGGAGCAGGGCCAGCGTGACCAGGGACGCATACTCCCGGGGCAGGCTCAGGCCGCCATCGTCGACGGGCTTGGTCAGGAAGTCGCCGAAGGTCGCGCCGAAGGGGCGGGTGAACACGAAGGCGATCCAGAACAGGAGCACCTCGTTGAGACGCGTGAAGTAGTGGAGCGCGGCCACGACGAGGATCACGCCAGCCGTCACGCCGGCTCCCTGGATAAAGGTCAACCCGCCGTCGTCGACCAGCCAATCGCCGAACGCCGTCCCGAGGCTGTTCGAGACGAGCACCGCCAGCCAAAACAGGATCTCCGTGTCGCGGCGCGCGATCGGGTAGACGCGCAAGCTGCGATCCCGCGCGTACCAAACGGCGAGGACGATCGCCAAGGCGGACGCGAGCACGATCGAGCCCGCGAGGTAGCCGAGTTCGAGCGAACGGTCCATGAAGTCGGAGATCTCGGTGCCGGCCGTGGTGGTGGCGATGATGGCGAGCCAGAACAGCAGCGGGTGGTAATCGCGCCGGCTGACCTGGAAATAGAGAATGATGGCGAGCGCCGTGAAGGTGACGGCGAGGCCCACGTAGTAGCCGAGTTCCAACGTCATCGAGATGAAGTCGCCGGCGGTCTCGCCGAGCGTCGTCGCCAGCACCTTCATCAGCCAGAAGGCGAGGGTGATCTTGGCGACCTTGGAATAGGCGGGCGCGTCCATGGCAGATGCTGACGTCATACGCCGCACCTGGTCCACGCACGCATCTGTGGAGCGTCATGGAAAGTGGACCGGTGCATGCAGGCACCCTTCGCGCAGTGGCCGAAGTGATGCCCCGCCAGATGGGCGCTCGCGACGGCCGGGAGCACCCCCGACAGGAATGCGAGTGCAATAGCGAGCCGGCTCAACGCGGACATGGATCATACTCCAGGCAACACTTCAGGGCGGCAGGATGCGTGGTGAAGCTGTAATCAACCTGACAACCGGCGCTTGCGGCGGCGTGCCGCGTGTCGTGTAGCCGAGACGCCGCAGCTCGGTCCGTTGGGGTATTGGCTGGTCGCCCTGCGGCGCTCTGGGTGCTCCGGGACGAAACTTCGCCCGGGCCCCATCCGTAGTACCTGGACGTCAGGGCGCCTCGGGGATCGGGGCGGCCAAACCGTGCGTGCTTCTGGGACGGCTAACAGGTCGAAGACGGCTAACAAGGCACGGCCGGTCGCTCGGAACCTTAGGCGCTCCGCAAATGTTTCAAATTTCTCGCCAATAATCGCAGACCCGAGTGCTCGCCAGAAAGGCTCCCGTGCAAACTCTGAAATCTAAGCGTGCCGCGTCACCGCAATCGGAGCCGCAGTCCTCGTTGGGAACGCGCCTCTTCGCGACGAGGCAGCTCAGCTCGGACCTCGCCACACCGCTCGGCCCGGAAGACATGGTGGTGCAGGCTACGGACGACGCGAGCCCCACCAAGTGGCATCTCGCGCACGTCACGTGGTTTTTCGAAACGTTCGTTCTGTCCAAGTTCGCGCCCGGATACCGTGTGTTCGACGAGCGCTTCGGCTTCTGCTTCAATTCATACTACGAGAGCCAGGGCGCCCGGCATCCGCGCCAGAAACGCGGGCTGTTGACGCGACCGACCGTCGAGGAGGTGCTTGCCTATCGCGCGCATGTCGACGGCGCGCTGGCCGATCTCTTTGCGGGCGGAGATGGGATCGAGCCCGAGGCGGCGCGCCTCATCGAGATCGGCATCAATCATGAGCAGCAGCATCAAGAGCTCTTGCTGACAGACATCCTGGCCCTTTTCGCTGCCAATCCCCTGCGGCCTGCTTACCGGCAGCCCGGCCCGCGTGCAGTTGGGAGAGCGGCGCCGAGGCGGGGGCCGCTGTGGCTCGATTTTCCGGGTGGCGTGCATCACGTCGGCCATGACGGGCGCGGATTTGCCTGGGACAACGAGGGGCCCCGCCATGAAGCGCTGATCCATCCGTTCCGTCTTGCCGACCGTCTGGTGACGAACGGCGAGTGGCTCGAGTTCATTGCGGACGGCGGTTACCGCAATGCTCTGCTGTGGCTGGCGGACGGATGGGCGACCGTCACGCGCGAAGGCTGGGACGCCCCCTGCTACTGGGAGAACATTGACGGGGCCTGGCTCTCCATGACGCTCGAGGGGCGTCTTGCGCCGGATCCGTCCGCCCCTGTCGCGCACGTGAGCTATTTCGAGGCCGACGCGTTCGCGCGCTGGGCCGGCAAGCGCCTGCCAACGGAGTTCGAGTGGGAGGTTGCCGCCGCCGACCTCTCCGTTGCCGGCAACGATCTCTCGACAGGGGCGCTGCGGCCGTTGCCCGCCGATGGCGATGGAGCGGCAGACTGCCCTCGTCAGATGTTCGGCGACGTGTGGGAGTGGACGCAGAGCGCCTACCTTCCCTACCCGGGTTACAGGGCGCCCGAAGGGGCGATCGGCGAGTACAACGGCAAGTTCATGGTGAGCCAGCAGGTGCTGCGCGGTGGCTCCTGCGCGACGCCGCCGGGCCACATCCGACCAACGTACCGCAATTTCTTCTACCCGCATCAACGCTGGCAATTCACGGGCCTGCGTCTTGCGGCGGACGTGTCGCCGTGAGCGCGCCACAGCACGGCCCGTCCTTGCTCAGCGCAGCGCCGATTGCGCAGGATGACTTCCTCGCGGCGGTGTTGGATGGCCTTTCCCGGCCACAAAAGTCGTTGCCGAGCCGGTTCTTCTATGATGCCGAGGGCAGCGACCTTTTCGAGGAGATCACGCGGCTTCCCGAGTACTACCTCACAAGGGCCGAGATCAGCCTGCTCGAGGATCACGCCGCGCGCATCGTCAACGGCCTGCCGGCGGATGGCGTGCTGGTGGAGTTCGGCTCGGGATCGAGCCTCAAGACGGAGCTCTTGCTGCGCGAGCTTCCCCGGGGCATTCACTATGCGCCGATCGACGTCTCGCCCGCAGCGCTTGCGGAGGCACGCGCGCGGCTCGCGCAACGCTTCCCCGACCTTTCAGTTCGGCCGATCGTGGGCGACTTCTTCCATCTCGCGAGCCTGCCCGGGACATTGCGCCAGCGGCCCAAGCTCGGCTTCTTTCCGGGGTCCACCATCGGCAACGCGCCGCCTGCGGAAGCCGCGCGACTGCTCTCGCGGTTCCGGAGCCTGCTCGCTCCCGAGGGCCGGCTCATCGTGGGCGTCGATCTCAAGAAGGACGTCGATGTGATCGAGCGCGCCTACAACGACGGCGCAGGCGTGACGGCGAGGTTCAACCTCAATCTGCTCGCGCGCATCAACCGCGAGATCGCCGCTGTGCTCGACCTCGATGCCTTCGAGCACCGGGCCTTCTACAATAGGCGCGAGGGGCGCATCGAGATGCATCTCGTGAGCCGCGGCGATCAGAGCTTCGAGATCGGCGGGCATCGCTTCTCGCTCAAGGCGGGCGAGACGATCCACACGGAGAACTCCTACAAGTATGCCGTGCCTCAGTTCCAAGAGCTGGCGCGCACCGCCGGCTGGACACCGTCCGGCGTCTGGACAGACCGCGAAGGGCTCTTCAGCGTGCATGAGCTCAGGTGAGCAATCGAATTGCCGCAGCGAGCGTGCGGCAGTGAGCGCGCAAGTTCATTCGCTGCTAAAGAGACCGTCGCAACTGCATCCCCCTGATCGGGAAAAATCCCGCATCAAAAAGGGTTCGCGCTCAAGGTCTTGGTGCCCAGAAGAGGACTCGAACCTCCACGCCTCGCGGCGCTAGTACCTGAAACTAGTGCGTCTACCAATTCCGCCATCTGGGCCGGCAGCAGGGCTGCGGGGGCCATGAGTTACGGGTCCCGGCATCCATTGTCAATTGAGAGTGCGCCCACTACACAGATCCGGCACGCATTGCGGGGGCCGGGCGGGGGAGGCGTTGCCTCGCGCCGGCGCTTCAGGTGGGGAGTGGGAAACATGTCGCGCAGCAACGGTCTCGTGACGATCTTCGGCGGCTCGGGCTTCGTCGGCCGCCATGCCGTGCGGGCACTGGCCAAGGACGGCTGGCGCATCCGGGCCGCAGAGCGGCGCCCCGACCTCGCCGGCCACCTGCAACCCATGGGCAACGTCGGCCAGATCCAGCCTGTGCAGGCGAACCTGCGCTTTCCCGAATCCGTGGCGCATGCCGTCGCGGGTGCCGCGGTCGTCATCAATACCGTCGGTATTCTGGCCGGCAGCGGGCGGCAAACCTTCAAGGCCATACACGCGGACGGCGCCCGTGCCGTGGCGAAGGCCGCCAAGGCCGCCGGCGCCAAGCGCCTCATCCACATCTCCGCCATCGGCGCCTCGGCCTCTTCGTCCGCCCGCTATGCCGCCACCAAGGCGGCCGGCGAGAAAGCCGTGCTCGAGGAGTTTCCCGAGGCGGTCATCCTGCGCCCCTCGATCGTGTTCGGGCCGGAGGACGAGTTCTTCAACCGTTTCGCTGCGATGGCGAGCCTCTCGCCGGTGCTGCCGCTGATCGGCGGCGGGCGCACGCGGTTCCAGCCGGTGTATGTGGGGGACGTGGCGGAGGCGATCCTCAATGTGGCGAACGGCGCCGGCGTACCGGGCACCATCTACGAGCTTGGCGGGCCCGAGGTCTTGAGCTTCCGTGAGCTTCTCGAGCGGACCCTCGACTACGCCGACCGCCGCCGGGGTCTCGTCTCGCTGCCGTTCTGGCTGGCGCGGCTGCAGGCGCTTCTCACCTGGCCGCTGCCGAACTCCATCCGGCCGCTCACCGTCGACCAGGTGCGGCTGCTCAAGTCCGACAACGTCGTCTCCGACAAGGCCGAGAAGGACGGGCGCACGCTGAAGGGGCTCGGCGTCACGACGGCGCATTCGGTGGGGGCGATCGTGCCGACCTATCTCGAGCGCTTCAAGGCGCGGGGGCAGTACGCCCACTATCGCGGCTAGGATTTTTCCGAGACCGCTGCTTCACGCCTCGGGCTGATTGGGGCCGAAGCGGTCAGGATCTAGAGGGGGTTGTCATGGCACGTGCTGGCCGGGGGTTCAATCCGTTCAAGTCGTTCGGGACGATCGGCTTCATCGCCGTGCTCGCCTTCTACGTCGCGTGGCCGGCCTACTCGGGCTACCAGATCAAGACCTCGCTCGAGGCGGAGGACCCCGCGGGGCTTTCGGCCAAGATCGACTTTCCGAGCGTGAGGGTCTCGCTGCGCCCGGTCGTGGCAGAGAAGGTGGACAAGCTCGTCACCGAGCTTGCGCGCAAGGCGGGTCCGGCGGGCGGCGCGCTGGCCGATCAGCTCAAGGCGAAATTCGAGGGACCGATCGTGGACGGCGTGCTGGCTACGATGGTCACGCCCGAGATGATGATCCGCATCGCCGCCGAGGGCCGCAGCCTCAAGGACATCATCGACGGGCTCGTGGCGGAGCGTGCGGCGAAGGAGAGCGGGCTCGGCGATTTCCTCGGCACGCCGGGCGACGGGGCGGGCGGCCTCGGCAAGCTCGACGAGATCGCGGGGCAGTTGGGCATCGACACCAAGGGTCTCGGCGGGCTGTTCGGAAAGAAGTCCAAGGCGGAGCAGCCGGCGGCCGAGGCGCTGCCGGCAAAGAGCAGCGGCACGAGCCAGCGTCGGCGTTTCGGTTTCGGCAACATCAAGCAGTTCGGGCTCAGCGGGCCGCTCGGCATCAGCCTCGGCGTCTCGCGCGATGCCTCCTCGGCCAAGGCAGAGCTCACCGCCGACATGAGCTTCGTCGACGGCGACTGGAAGCTGACGGGCTTGGTGCCGAAGATCTGAATTCGGTTAGGGCGCGCTACGACGTCGCGGCGCGGCATTCCTCGTCGGCGGGGAGAGGGTCGCAGGTGTGCGACGTGATGCAGGTCTCGAGCGCGCGCTTCATGTCGCTCGTGTAGAGGCCGTCGACCGGACCCGAGTACAGCCCGTTGGCCTCGAGCCCGCATTGATAGAGCTTGATCAGCTGCTCGCCGCCGAGACGCATGGCCTGCTCGTAGTCGCGCAGCGCCTCGCGGTGGTCGCCGAGCGCCTGCCGGAGGTGGGCGCGCGTATCATGGGCGTGCGGGCTGCCAGGCGCCAGCGCCAGCGAGCGCTCGACGTCGGAGAGGCCCTCGCTCAGGCGGTCGAGCTTGAACAGCACCCAGGCGCGATTGTTGAGAGCCATGGCCGAGGCCGGATCGAGCCGGATCGCCATGTCGTAGTCGGGCAGCGCCTCGTTGAAGGACCCCGTCAGCGCGAGCCCCAGGGCGCGCATGGCGTAGGCGAGGCTCTTGGTGGCGACGTCGAGGCCAGGCGTGTCGATCAGCTCCGAGCAGCCGGTGATGCGCTGCTCGTTGTTGTCGCTGAAGCAATCGGCGACGCGGTTCGAGGCCGAGGCCGCCGTCACGGCAGCGGCCACAAGGCAAGCCGTGGCCGCCAGCCCCGCGCCGATGCTCTTGCGTCCGCTTCTGAACCAACGCGCCGACATCGCTAACCATCAGGGTTCGGTCCCCGCCCGGGCGGGGGAAGGTCTATGATAACATGACTATAGGGGGTGCGCTGGCCGCAATTGGGGCAGCCGCCTTACTGAGGGGCTGCGCTTGGCCGCAGCGGAAGCGCTCGCGCGGCGGCGCGCCCTGCCGGTATGCTGCGCTTGTTCGGACCGCTCGGATTATCCATGATTCCCGTGAAACGCGTCCTTCTGATCATCGGCGGCGGCATCGCCGCCTACAAGTGCCTCGATCTCATCCGCCGCCTGCGCGAGCGGGGCTTTGCCGTGCGCGCGGTGATGACCAAGGCGGCCCAGGAGTTCGTCACTCCGCTCGCGGTCGGCGCGCTCACAAACGACCGCGTGTTCACCGATCTCTTCGACCTCGACGAGGAGCGGGAGATCGGCCACATCCGTCTCGCGCGCGAGGCGGACGTCGTGGTCGTGGCTCCGGCGACCGCCGACCTTCTGGCGCGCATGGCGCACGGCCACGCCAACGATCTTGCGACCGCCGTGCTGCTTGCGACCGAGAAGCCAATTCTCGCGGCGCCGGCCATGAACCCCAGCATGTGGCGCAATGCTGCGACGGTGCGCAACGTGCGCCAGCTCTCACAGGACGGCGTGCAGATCATCGGACCCAACACGGGCGAGATGGCTGAGCGGGGTGAGGCCGGGCCCGGTCGCCTCGCCGAGCCTCTCGAGATTGCGGAGCGCATCGAACTCCTGCTCGGCGCCACGTCCGAGCGCGTATCGTCCACGGATCGCCCGCTCGCGGGACGGCATGTGCTGGTGACGAGCGGGCCGACGCACGAGCCCATCGATCCCGTGCGCTACATCGCCAATCGCTCGTCCGGCAAGCAGGGCCACGCTATCGCCGCGGCGGCGCGCCGGCTCGGCGCCCGTGTCACCCTCGTCTCTGGGCCAGTGCACCTTGCCGATCCGGACGGGGTCGAGATCCGCCACGTGACGACCGCGACCGAGATGCTTGCCGCGGTGGAGGATTCGCTGCCCGTCGATGTCGCCATCTTCGCGGCTGCCGTCGCCGACTGGCGCGTGGCAAAGCCTCAGCGTGGCAAGATGAAGAAAACGCCTGGCAGCGGGCCGCCGCAGCTCGAGCTCGCCGAGAACCCCGACATCCTGCGGACGATCGCGAAGCGCGGGGCGCGGCGGCCGTCGCTCGTGATCGGGTTCGCGGCAGAGACCGATGCGGTGCTCGAGAATGCAACGGTGAAGCACAAGGCTAAGGGTGCGGACTGGATCTGCGCTAACGATGTTTCGGAGGCGGAGGGTGTGTTCGGGGGTGATCGCAATGCCGTGCATCTCATCACCGAGAGCGGTGCTGAGCATTGGCCGGCCATGAGCAAGGACGAGGTGGCAGATACCCTCGTCCGCCGTGCCGCCGAGCACCTGGCGCGCATTCGACTGAGGGTGTGACGGCCATGGCAGTCGCGAAGATCCGGGCGCGTGTCGTGGTGCTGGCGCATGGCGAGGGCCTGGCGCTGCCGGCCTATCAGTCGGCCGGCGCGGCAGGGCTGGATCTCGTGGCAGCAGTGGAGGAGACCATCACCATTGCGCCGGGGGAGCGTGCGCTGGTGCCGACGGGGCTCATCCTCGAGCTGCCGCCGGGCAGCGAGGCGCAGGTGCGGCCGCGCTCCGGTCTGGCGCTGAAGCACGGCGTCACCGTGCTGAACAGCCCGGGGACGATCGACAGCGACTACCGCGGCGAGGTGAAGATCCTGCTCGTCAATCTCGGCGACGCGACGTTTGCGATCGCGCGCGGGGACCGTATCGCTCAGCTCGTCGTGGCGCTGGTGGTCCAGGCACGGCTCGAGCCCGCGAAGGTGGTCAAAGCGACGCGGCGAGGGGCTGGCGGGTTCGGCTCCACCCAGGTCAAATCAAAGGCTCCGGCCCGCAAGACGGCAGCGCGGAGTACCAAGAAATCAAAGGGTAAAACACGGTCCTAGTGCAGCCGCGAGGCCAGTCTGTGCGCGGATGTTTACCGGCTCGCCCGTGAAACCGGCACTTTGGATGCGGCGCAAAATGTGCGAGAAGCACAATCAAACGATTGGCGCCAAGCGCGAGACAGAAACGGACCCTTCCCATGACCACCGACGTAGCAGAGATCAAGACGCTGAAAGCGACCGAGAGCTGGGGCCGCGGTCGGATCTACAACGATATCACGGAGACGATCGGCCATACGCCGCTGGTCAAGCTCGCCCGCATGGCGAAGCAGGCCGGCGCCAAGGCGCAGGTGCTGATGAAGCTCGAGTTCTTCAATCCGCTCTCGTCGGTCAAGGACCGCATCGGCGTGTCGATGATCGACGTGCTCGAGGCAGAGGGCAAAATCGAACCGGGCAAGACCGTGCTGGTCGAGCCCACCTCCGGCAACACCGGCATCGGCCTCGCCTTCGTGGCTGCGGCGCGCGGCTACAAGCTCATGCTCGTGATGCCGGAATCGATGTCGCTCGAGCGGCGCAAGATCCTCGCCCATCTCGGCGCCGAGCTTGTGCTGACACCAGCCGCGGGCGGCATGCCGGGCGCCATCGACAAGGCGAACCAGATCCTGGCTTCGACGCCGGGCGCGGTGCAGCCGAGCCAGTTCGAGAATCCCGCCAATCCCCTCGTGCATGAGAGGACCACGGCCGAGGAGTTGTGGAAGGACACCGGCGGCAGGATCGACGCCCTTGTCGTCGGCGTCGGCACCGGCGGGACGCTCACCGGCTGCGGGCGAGTGCTCAAGAAGCGCAATCCCAAGATCAAGATCATTGCGGTCGAGCCCGACGGCAGCCCCATCCTTTCGGGCGGCAATCGCGGCCCGCACAAGATTCAGGGCATCGGCGCGGGCTTCGTGCCCAAGGTGCTCGATACAACATTCATCGACGAGGTGGTGCGCGTTTCCAACGATCAGGCCTTCGAAACGTCGAGATTGCTTGCCAAAATCGAAGGGATTCCAGGCGGAATCTCGACGGGGGCCAATCTGGCGGCGGCGCTCGAGGTGGCCTCGCGCGACGACATGGCCGGCAAGACCGTGGTGACGTTCGCCCCTTCGTCGGCCGAGCGCTACTTCTCGAGTGAGCTCTTTGTCGAGCCGCCGAAAGCGTGAGTAGCTCCGGCACTCGGATAGAGATGGGGACGAACGTGCGGTCAAGGCCGTTTTTCACGGCAGCATCCGTCGCGCTTGCGGCGGTTCTCGGGGCTCAGCCTGGACAAGCCGACGAGCGCGTGCGGCTTGCTCAACAGTGGACGCCGCTGACAGGACTCCTCACGCCCGAAGGAACGGGGTCGGTGAGAAACTCGGATGGCGCCGACACCGACGCTGCGCCGGATACGGGAACGGAGCCTCAGCGACAGGCCGATTTCGACCAGCCCAAGACGCCGTCGGGGTCGTCGACCGATACGCCCACCACGAGCAAGCTCAACGTGCGCGCGACGCTTGCGCGCGCGACCACCAATGGGCAGCCGCACGGATCGCTCGGCGTCAAGACGATCTCGATCGACAGCGACCTCGCCAAGGGCCTCGGCCTCGGCTCTGAGCGCGGCGCGCTCATCACTGAGGTGCCGTCATCGACCAGCGGGGAGGCGGCCGGCCTTAAGGCCGGTGACGTCATCCAGCAGGTCGACGGGACCGACGTCGTCGGTGCGGATGCCTTGACCGATGCGATGCGCACCACCAAGCCCGATCAACTGGTCACCGTTGACATCTGGCGTGCGGGAGAAGGTGCGGTCGATTTGAAGCGTCTGCTCGCCAGCCGCTCGGACGCCGGCAACGTCGGCGCCTCGGCCTCGCTCGGTCGGCTGCTGTCGCTCGGGCTCGTGTTCGGAGCCAAGAATCAGAGCGAGGCGGCGGACTACTACCTCAAGGCGGCGGAGGCCGGGCATTTGGCGTCGATGACGCGATATGCGCTCTTCGCCAAGGACGGAGTCGGCATGGCCCGCAACGACTCGCTGGCGGCCAAGTGGTTCCGTAAGGCGGCCGACGGCGGTCACGAGGCCGCGATGACCAACCTCGGCACTCTCTACGAGACAGGTCGCGGCGTAAGTCAGGACTACGCGGAGGCCGCGCGCTGGTACCGCAAGGCCGTCGACAAGGGCCACGTCTTCGCCATGCACAAGCTTGCGCTAATGTACGAAAGCGGGCGTGGCGTCGCCAAGGACGATGCGGAGGCTGTGAAGCTTCTCACGGAGGCGTCGGACAAGGGGCTCAGCGAGGCGACCTCCTGGCTTGCCGACAAGTACGATCAGGGGCGCGGCGTCGCCAAGGATGCGGCGGAGGCCTCGCGGCTCAACGCCCGCGCCGCCGATCAGGTCCGCAAGTCGGCCGACCAGGGCAACGCGGTCGCGACGTTCAACCTCGGCATCCTTTACCGAACTGGCAAGGGCGTGCAGAGGAGCGACCGGGAGGCGGCCTATTGGATCGTGAAGTCGCTCAAGCTCGGTGACAAGTACTTGGTGGGCGAGCTGATCCGCAATCCGACCGTGCTCTCGCTCGACGACCGCAAGTGGCTGCAACAGGTGCTGCAGGACGAGGGGGCCTACCACGGCCCCATCAACGGCTCCTTCACGCCTGACGTGCGCACGGCGATGGAGAGCCTCGCGGAGAAGACTTAGGGCTGCCCTCCAGCGCGTTGAGACCTGCCAAATCTTTCTCAGCGTCAAGTCCGCAAGGCTGCCGTGACCGGCGCGAGAGGGTCGCTGATCGATCTCCCAACAAAACGCTCCCAGCGGTGATGCCGGGAGCGTTTCTTGTTGCGTCTACGGAAGGATCAGGCGGCCTTGGCGGCTGCGGGCTTGGCGCTGTCGGCCAAGTAGGCCATGGCGGCCAGCACGCCGCCCTTCTTGTGCGGCACGCCGGCGAGCGCGAGACCCATCTCGACACCGGTCAGCGCGCCCATCACCGTGAGCTCGTTGGTGTCGCCCAGGTGGCCGATGCGGAAGGCCTTGCCGGCGAGCTTGTTCAAGCCGGTGCCGAGCGACATGTTGAAGGTGTCGAGCACAAGCTTTCGGAAGGCGTCGGCGTTGTGCCCCTCAGGCATCAGCACGGTGGTGACGGCCGGCGAGTAGTACTTGGGATCGCGGCAGTTGACCTCGAGCCCCCAGCCGTGCACGGCGCGGCGCGTCGCCTCGGCCAGGCGCTCGTGACGGGCGAAGACGTTGTCGAGCCCTTCCTCGTGGATGAGGTTGATCGCCTCGTCGAGGCCGTAAAGGAGCCCGGTCGCCGGCGTGTAGGGGAAGAAGCCGGTCTCGTTCATTTGCAGCATGTCGTCCCACGAGAAGTAGCTCTTCGTGAGCTTCGCGGTCTTGGAGGCGGCGATGGCCTTCTCGGAGATGGCCGTGAACGAGAGGCCCGGCGGCAGCATGAGGCCTTTCTGGGACCCGGCGACCGTCACGTCGATGCCCCACTCGTCGTGACGCAGGTCGGCTGTCATGAGGCCCGAGATGGTGTCGGTCATGAAAAGGGCCGGATGGCCGGCGGCGTCGATGGCGCGGCGCACGTCGAGGAGCGGCGTGCAGCAGCCGGTCGAGGTCTCGTTGTGGACCACGCAGACGGCCTTGATGGCCTTCGCCTTGTCCTTCCTCAAATGCTCCTCGATCTGGCCCGCGTCTGCGCCGATGCGCCAGTCGGTGGCGATCACATCGGCCTTGAGACCCAGGCGGTCGGCCATCTGCTTCCAGAGCACGGCGAACTGGCCAGTCTCGACCATCAGCACGCGGTCGCCGGGCGAGAGCGTGTTGGTCATGGCGGCTTCCCAGGCGCCGGTGCCGGACGAGGGGTAGATGATGACCGGGCCCCGGGTCTTGAAGAGCGACCGCACGCCCGTGAGCACGCGCTTGCCGAGCTTCTGGAACTCGGGGCCGCGATGGTCGAGGATCTGCCGCGCCATGGCCGCCAGAATCCGCTCGGGGATCGGCGTGGGCCCCGGAATCTGCAGGAAGTGCCGGCCAGGACGGCGTGGCTCGTGCGACATCGATTGTTCCCCTTCATCACCGCTCGCACCGTAGCGGCCGCCTGTCCTCGGAGGATGGTCTCCGAGGAGGAGCGCCTGCCGGTTTTTGAATAGATGCGAGAGCGGCAGCTTTATGAACGAATGTGCAAAGCCGTCAAGGCACATTCCCGGCGTGCGGGGCATTTTCGGCCAATGCTTTTCGCCCGAGTGAAACTTTTTGCGATGGCGTTGAAGTCGGTTTGCTAAATCCGCGTGAGAGACGCAAAAATTTTGCTCGCGACCTCTAGGGCGAATCTGGGACAGCGTAAGCCTAGAGTGCCGGCTTGGCGGCCGCGGCCAGATAGTTCACGGCCGTATCGTCCGAGAGGCTCCAGCGGTCGCGAAGAGGATCATAGACGAAGCCTCGAAAGGTCGGCGCGGCGAGGCCAGCGTCGACGACGTGCCGCCCGAGCTCGTCCGGCTTGATGAAGCGGTCCCACTGGTGGGTGCCGCGGGGCAGCCAGCCCAGCACGTACTCGGCAGCTACGATGGCGAGCGCGTAGGACTTGAGGTTGCGGTTGATGGTGGACAGAATCAGCATGCCGCCCGGCCGCACGAGGCCGGCGCAGGCCTTCACGAAGACCCCGACATCCGGCACGTGCTCGACGACCTCGAGCGAGACGACGGCATCGAAGCTCTCGCCGGCCGCGACGAGCTGCTCCACGGTCGCGACCCGGTAGTCGATGGCGAGCCCTTGCGGCGCGGCGTGGCCCTGGGCGATGGCGATGTTCCTCTCGCCGGGGTCAATGCCGGTGACCTCTGCCCCGAGGCGGGCCAGCGGCTCCGACACGAGGCCGCCGCCGCAGCCCACATCCAGGATGCGAAGCCCAGTGAGTGGTCTGAGGCCCGCGACGTCGCGGGCGAAATGGCGGACGAGCTCATCGCGGATGAAGGTTAGTCGGGCGGGGCCGATCTGATGCAGGGGGCGGAACTTGCCCGTGGGGTCCCACCACGCCTTAGCCAGGCGCTGGAAGCGCTCGATCTCGGCGGGGTCGACGTTGCCGCCCGGGGGGGCTGCCGCGTCAGGTTTCGGAGGCTCTGTGAGGTCGGCCATGGAGAGCAAGGTGACAGGGCTTACGCCTTTGTCAATGTCGCGAAGCGCTGTTGCGATACGGCCGTGATCCCGGTAAGAGAACGCCCGAAACCGGGCAATTTCTGCTTTCGCAGGTGCCAATTGCACGCGGCCGACCGGCCGGGTGCATCTCCCTCTCAACAACAGCGGGCATCGGGCGCCAAGGAGCCATGGCTGTCGTCGTAATGAAATTCGGTGGCACGTCGGTCGCCAATGTGGAGCGCATCAGGAATGTCGCGCGCCACGTCAAGCGGGAGGTCGACGCCGGCAACAAGGTTGCGGTCGTCGTCTCGGCCATGGCTGGCGCCACCAATCAGCTCGTGGCCTGGGTCAACGAGGCCGCGCCGCTTCACGACAAGCGCGAGTATGACGCGGTGGTGGCCAGCGGCGAGCAGGTGACGGCCGGCCTTACGGCCATCGTGCTGCAAGCGATGGGCATCAAGGCGCGCTCCTGGCAGGGCTGGCAGGTGCCGGTCGAGACAAGCACCGCGCATGGCTCGGCGCGCATCACCGGCATTCATGGCGAGGACCTTCGCCGCTCGCTCGATGAGGGCGAGGTCGCGGTCATCACGGGCTTCCAGGGTATCGAGCCCAAGGAGCGCCGGATCGCGACGCTCGGGCGCGGCGGGTCGGACACCAGCGCGGTGGCGGTCGCCGTGGCGCTCAAGGCGGACGTCTGCGACATCTACACGGATGTGGACGGCGTCTACACAACGGACCCGCGCATCGTGCCTAAGGCGCGGCGGCTGCCGAGAGTCTCCTACGAGGAGATGCTGGAGATGGCCTCGTCGGGCTCCAAGGTGCTGCAGACGCGCTCGGTGGAGCTCGCCATGGTGCACCAGATGAAGACGCGGGTGCTCTCGAGCTTCGTCAAGCCCGAGGACATGGAGCCGGTCCGGGTAGACAATCTGGCGAACATCGGGACAATCGTTTGCGGCGAGGATGAGATCATGGAAAGCCAAGTCGTCAGCGGCATCGCCTACGCCCGTGATGAGGCGAAGATCACCATGCTCAAGGTCGAGGACAAGCCCGGGATCGCGGCACGCATCTTCGGGCCCTTGGCCGACGCCTCGATCAACGTCGACATGATCGTGCAGAACGTGGCGGCCGACGGGCGCCACACGGATATGACGTTCACGGTGCAGCAGGCCGAGCTGCCGCGCGCGCTCGAGGTGCTGAAGGCGGCCAAGGCCGACATCGGCAACTTCGATATCGCGAGCTCGGCGGATGTCGCCAAGGTCTCAGTCATCGGCATCGGCATGCGCAGCCACGCCGGTGTTGCAGCGCACATGTTCAAGGCGCTCGCCGACAAGGGCATCAACATCCTGGCGATCTCGACCTCGGAGATTAAAATCAGCGTTTTGATCGATGCGGCCTATGCGGAGCTCGCTGTCAGGACGCTCCACACGCACTACGGTCTCGACTCCGCGTGAGGCTTTTCGACCCGTTAAGACCTCACTATCGGTTTTCCAGCCACAATTCCGCATTCGCGCTCAATTTGACGTATAACTGCGCGTGACCCTATTCGTGAGGGTTGAGCGGACCCATTCTAACGGCTGTGCCTAATGCATTCGAGACGCGGCGACGAGCCCCGTGTGATGCCCACCGAGCCGGCTCTGCGCGTCATCATGCGCAGGCTGCGCGAGATCATGGGCGATGCGGAGGACGGGCAGGCGCGCCTCGACAAGATCGTGCGCCAGATCGCCGGCGTCATGGTCACCGACGTGTGCTCGATCTACCTCAAGCGCCAGGATGGCTCGCTCGAGCTGTTCGCCAGCGAGGGCCTCAAAGCGACGGCTGTCCACAACACCATGCTGAAGCGGGGCGAGGGCCTCGTCGGCCGCTGCGCCGAGATGGGCGTGCCGATCAACGAGCCGGATGCGGCCAAGCATCCCGCCTTCTCGTATAGGCCGGAGACGGGCGAGGAGATCTATCACTCGCTGCTTGCGGTGCCGATCCAGCGCAGCGGCCAGGTGCTCGGCGTGCTGGTTGTCCAGAACCGCACGGTGAAGGAGTACTCCGACGATGACGTCGAGGTGATGCAGGCGACGGCGATGGTCGTCGCCGAGCACCTCGTATCCGGCGCGGTCAGCGGGGCCGGGCAGGAGATCTCGCGAGCCCTCTCGACCGTCATCGAGGGGGAGCCGATCTCCGACGGCATCGCGCTCGGGCACGTGGTGCTGCACGAGCCGCGCATCGTCGTCACCAAGCTCATGGCCGAGGATCCGGTTGCCGAGCTGCGCCGGCTCGAGGATGCGCTGCTCGAGCTCAAGACCTCACTCGACGACATGCTGAGCCACGAGCTGCTCTCGGGCGACGGCGAGCACCGCGACGTGCTCGAGGCCTACCGCATGTTCGCGCACGACCGGGGCTGGGACCGCCGCCTCCGGGAGGCCGTGCAGAGCGGTCTCACGGCGGATGCCGCCGTCGAGCGCGTGCAGAACGGCACGCGGGCGCGCATGTTGCGCCACTCGGATCCCTATTGGCGCGAGCGCCAGCGCGACCTCGACGATCTGTCGGACCGGCTCCTGCGCATTCTCGCCGGCCGCAAGATGGGGCTATTGGATGCGGCCGAGATGCCCTCAGACACCATCCTGATCGCCCGCACGATGGGACCGGCGGAGCTCATAGACTACGACCGGACCAAGCTGCGCGGGCTCATCATCGAGGACGGCAGCGGCCAAAGCCACGTGGCCATCGTCGCCAAGGCGCTCGGCATCGCGGCCGTCGGGCAGGCGGAGGGTATCGTCGAACGCGTCACCTCGGGCGACGCCATCATCGTCGACGGCGTCACCGGAGAGGTGCATGTGCGCCCGTCGCCGGATGTGGTCGCGGCCTACTCCGACAAGGTACGGTTCCGGGCCAAGCGCCAGAAGCAATACGAGGCGCTGCGCGACGTGCCTGCCGTCACGCTCGACGGACAGAGCGTGGCGCTGCAGATCAACGCCGGCCTGCAGGCCGACATGCCACATCTCAACGAGGCTGGTGCGGATGGCATCGGCCTCTTCCGCACCGAGCTCATGTTCATGCTCTCTCACAGCTTGCCCCGGGTCGACCGGCAGACACTTGCGTACGACGCGGTGCTGGCGGAAGCGGGCGAAAAGCCCGTCGTATTCCGGTCTCTCGACATCGGCGGGGACAAGATCCTGCCCTATCTGCAGCAGATCACGGAGGAGAACCCGGCCATCGGCTGGCGCGCGATCCGCATGTCGCTCGATCGGCCGGCGCTCTTTCGCATGCAGATTCGGGCGATGCTGCGGGCGGGGGCAGGGCGCGAGCTGCGGATCATGATCCCGATGGTGTCGATCGCCTCCGAGATGGACGAGATCCGGGAGCTGATCGACAAGGAGCGCGTCATCGCCGAGCGGCGCGGGACGCCGCCACCGAAAAAGCTCCTGATCGGCGCCATGATCGAGGTGCCGAGCGTGCTCTACGAGCTCGATGCGCTGCTGCCCAAGGTGGACTTCGTGTCGGTCGGCAGCAACGACCTGACCCAGTTCCTGTTTGCCGCCGACCGTTCCAATCCGCGCGTCGTCAACAGGTTCGACTCCCTCTCGGTGGCGCCGCTGCGGGCATTGAAGCTGCTCGCGAAGGAGTGCCGCAAGTACAAGGTGCCGCTCACGCTTTGCGGCGAGATGGCCGGCAAGCCGGTCGAGGCCATGGCGCTCATAGGGCTGGGCTTCCGCACACTCTCCATGGCGCCGGCTTCAATCGGCCCAGTAAAGACCATGATCCGGTCGCTCAATGCGGGGGCGGTGACACGCTTCCTCGACAATCTCCTGGCAACGCGCTCGGGGAACCTGCGCCAGGAGTTCGAGGCGTTTGCCGCTGAGCACGGCGTCGAGATTTGAGCAGCACCCTGCCTAGCAACTAGGCCATCCAACTGCTTGACGCGTCTCTATTATTCCGCAGACTCTCCGCTGTGGGATCGGCATGGCGCCTTGGGGCAATATTCGCGTATGCGTTCTGGTTACCTATCTCCTCCCGACCGGTCCTACGCGGCCCCGCAGGCCTTGGCGGGTGGCGGCGAGGCGCATCAACCTATCGGGGCGGTGGGCACCCTGTTTCGTGACCTGAGGCGGCTGCTGGGACTTTCGCTGCCCGACATCGCGCATCGGCTCGGCACCCGCATCGATGTGCTCGTCGCGCTCGAAACCGGCGACATGGGACAGCTACCCCTGTGGCCGGAAACGGCACGGGTCGTCAGCGCCTACACGGGACTTGCCGGCATCGATCCGCGGCCGGTGCTGGGCCTCATCCGCCAGGAGATGGCGCGGCAGGCGGCCCCTATCCCGGCTACAGCCGCGCCCGGGCGGCGCGCGGCGCGCGGCAGGGTCCGCAATTCCTCTGCAGTCGAGCCCGGGCTTCGGCGTCTTGCCGCGCTTTCTCAAAGGGTCACGGAAGGCCTCGTCGACCTGTTGGCCTGGACAGAGCGGCTGCCGGGGCCGGTGCGCGCCGCTGTCGCAATCGGGCTCATCGTCCTCGTCGGCGGAGTGGCCGTGCAGGGGCCCATGGCACAGGGTGCATTCGCGGCCCTCAATGCCCCGATCTCCCGCCTCTGGCGCACGGCCGGGGACTACTGGGCCTTGCGATCGGCGCCCGTGCGCGAGGGGCTGCGCTGGATCGAGGTCGAGGACCCCAGGAGCCGGCGGGGCGACAAGCTCGCGCCCCTCCGTTCGCCCCAGCGTCCTTAGGTTTGGGCAAAGTTTTCCTTGCAGCACGGCCGCGTTGGCGCCATGTCGCGCTTGACCGATACGGCCGCAATTTCTAACTGACCGCATGAGCGTTATCCCAAAAGAGAAACTCGGACGCCTCCTCGAGCGCTTCGAGACTATCCAGGCCGAGCTGAACCAGGGCGGCGTGGCGCAGGCGACCTACGTCAAGCTGACCAAGGAGTTCGCAGAGCTGTCGCCTCTGATCGCGACCGTTCGCGAGCTCGAGTCGGCCGAGCAGGAGGAGCACGACCTCGAGGCCATGCTCAAGGACCCCTCCGCCGACAAGGAGATGCAGGAGCTTGCGCGCGAGGAGCTTTCTGCCGTGCGCGCCCGCGTCGCCGAGGTCGAGAACCGGCTTCGCATCGAGCTCCTGCCCAAGGATGCCGCCGACGAGAAGAGCGCGATCCTCGAGGTGCGGGCTGGCACCGGGGGGGACGAGGCGGCTTTGTTCGCGGCTGATCTCTTCCGCATGTACCAACGCTACGCCGACAGCCGCGGCTGGAAGACCGAGATCATCTCGATGTCGGAGAACGACCTCGGCGGCTACAAGGAGATCATCGCCTCCATCACGGGCAAGGGCGTGTTCGCGCGCCTGAAGTTCGAAAGCGGCGTGCACCGGGTGCAGCGCATTCCCGCCACCGAGAGCGGTGGGCGCATCCATACCTCGGCGGCGACCGTCGCCGTGCTGCCCGAGGCCGAGGACATCGACGTCGAGATCAAGGACCAGGACATCCGCATCGACACGATGCGCGCCGGCGGCGCGGGCGGCCAGCACGTCAACAAGACGGACAGCGCAGTGCGGATCACGCACCTGCCCACGGGCATCGTCGTCGTCTCGGCGGAGAAGTCGCAGCACCAGAACCGGCGCCTCGCCATGCAGGTGCTGCGGTCGCGGCTCTACGAGGTGCAGCGGGAGAAGGCGGACAGCGAGCGCAGCCAGGCGCGGAAGAGCCAAGTGGGCTCCGGAGACCGCTCGCAGCGAATTCGCACCTACAACTTTCCGCAGGGCCGCGTCACAGATCACCGCATCAACATGACCGTGCACAACATCGACAACATCATGGAAGGCGTGGGCCTCGACGAGATCATCGACCGGCTTATCGCCGAGCATCAGGCGAGCGAGCTTGCGGCCATGGACCATGGAGCGTGAGGCCGAGGGCCAGGCGCGGCCGACCTTCGCGAGGCTCAGCGTGCGGGAGGCAGCGACGCGCCTGACGCGCGTGCTCGCCGAGGCCGGGATCGACAGCGCGGCCAAGGATGCCCGCCTTCTTGTCGCGGCCGCGCTGGATGTGGGCTCGGCAGACCTCGTGCGCGATCCGGAGCGGCTCATCGGCGCGCGCGAAGCTGAAAGGCTCGAAGCATTCGCATTGCGCCGCGGAGCCCGCGAGCCCGTGTCGCGCATCCTCGGCGCGCGCGGCTTCTATGGACGGGAATTTCTGGTCACGCCGGCGACGCTCGATCCGCGTCCGTGCACGGAGACGCTGATCGAGGCCGTTCTCGAGCTTGCGGATGCGGAGCAATGGCGGCAGCGGCCGATCCGTATCCTGGACGTCGGGACGGGAACGGGCGCCATCCTGCTCACGCTGCTCGCCGAGCTTCCACTCGCGACGGGGCTCGGGACCGACATCAGCCGGGGTGCGCTTGAGACGGCGCAGAAGAACGCCCTGGCGCTTGGGGTGGCGGACCGGGCTCGCTTCGAGACGCGCCGCTCGCTCGAGGGCGTGGAGGGGCGATTCGACCTCCTCGTCTCCAATCCGCCCTATATTCCGACGGCGGATATTGCCGGGCTCGACCCCGAGGTACGCTCGTTCGATCCAGCGGCGGCGCTGGACGGCGGGGCGGATGGCCTCGACGTCTATCGGGAGCTTTCGGCGTCGCTCGACCGAATCGTGCCGGAGGGCTGGGCGGTGCTCGAGGTCGGCGCAGGACAATCGGATGCAGTGGCCGCATTGCTTGCCGGCATTGGGGGGCGGGCTGCGGCTTCAAGCGTCAAACGATGGGCGGATTTGGGGCACCACGAGCGATGTGTTGCGGTGAGGACACATCGTTATCCATGACACGAAAAGCACTTGGATTTGGGAGGCGGCGGAGCTAATGTCCCTTCAGCAAGTTTACGTCATGCGCTGTTGGTGTTCGACGCCGGTCGTTCTGACTTAGAGGTCGTCGGTTTATCGCGCGAGACGAGGTGCGAGGCAGGCGGAGGGTCCGTCAGTGGGTGTCCCATTTCAGGACCCCGGATGGCGACCTGGGTGCCGATCGCATCACACTCCTCCCTTTTCGGACATGCTGCGAACGTTCGAGCGCGGAATGAAAGACGGATCAGGGTTGTCGGGCATGAGGGGTCCGACCGAGCCGCGTGACACGCTCACATCGCATCCTTTCGGGCGGCAGCATGTCGGGATGCTACTGGGGAACACCGGGAAACCGGTCTAACGAGCCGGACATTCGACACACGCGGTCGCGGACCGCGCAACTGAGCTTAGCTGCGATGGCAGGCGCCATCGCAACCCTTTCCACAACTGTCGAGAATGGAGCCCATGAGGCAGGGACAGCAGAACCGCAGAGGACGCGGCCGCAACAACAATAACAACCAGAACCGCAAGGGTCAGAACCCTCTGACGCGGAGTTTCGAAAGCACTGGGCCCGACGTGAAGATCCGCGGAACCCCGGCGCACATCGCCGAGAAGTACATGGCGCTCGCACGCGATGCCCAGTCGTCCGGCGATCCGGTTTTGGCCGAGAACTATCTCCAGCACGCCGAGCACTACAACCGCATCATCATGGCCTTCCGCGAGCAGCAGATGGCGCAGGGCGGCGGCGACATGCAGAACGGCATGCGCCCGCGTCCGGCCTTCGCCGAGCCGGTCGGGCTCAACGACGACTTCGGCGACGAGGACGGCGACGACCTCGGGTCGGAGATGCAGCCTCAGGTCTCTTTCAACCAGCCCCAGCATCGCGACCAGCAGGCGCCGCGCCATCACGACAATGGCCAGCGCTACGATGATCGCGGTCCGCGCCACGAGGGCGGCAACCGCCCCTACCAGAATCGCGACCGCCATGGCGGCGATCGGGATCGCGACCGTGACCGTGACCGCGGGTTCTCAGACCGTCAGGATCGGGGAGACCGTGGCGAGCGGTTCCAGCGGCCCGAGCGTGTCGACCGCGGCGAGCGGCCCGATCGTCCCGATCGGACTCCGCAACCCGACGTCGGCCTCGAGGGCGGCCAGCCGCCGCCGCGTCGTGCCGAGCGCCCGGCACCGCAGGCCGTGCCGCATCACGAGCAGCCAGAGTTCCTGCGCCGCCCCGTGCGCCGTCCGCGCCGCGAGGGCAACGGAGCGCCGGCCGAGGATGGCGCCTCGGCGACGCCGGCCGTCGAGGGCAGCAGCGAGTAACCGCTCGCGCCTCTTGCGATCGATCGAGAGCCGCGGCGGGTCCGCGGCTCTTTTTTTTGCGGAGCGTCCGTTTGTCGGCGTGCGTCTGCCTTGGCTGGCGCCGCTCGGTGAAGATCCCGGACAGTCGCGTCCCTTTGGGCCGCGTCTTCCGGGAAGCCGTGGAGATGGGCGGCGGTAGCCTAGAGGGCGACGGGCGCGGGCGTGAGCGTGTCGCCGACGTTGAGCGTGCCCGGGGTCTGGACCTCGGCGTAAACGCCGAAATCGACATGCCCCCACTCGCGCCGGAGCACGGCAGGGATGTCCAGGTCGCGGACGCCGGTCTTTGGATCGACGTTGGTTGCCGCGCACCGGTCCGTGCGCTTCCAGATCTTGAGAGAAACGCCGCCGACGGTGACGTTGTGCCCGATCCAGGTGAACTCGGCCCAGGCCGGGAAGCCGTCGAAAACGAGGTTCGGACGGAAGCGCAGCGGGTCGACGGGGCGGCCCATGGCCCGCTCGAGGTCCCGCACGGAAGCGAGGTTGACGAAGTGCAGGCGCTTAGCCGCGACATCGGAGAAACTGTGGCCCGGCGCGGAGACGATCTTCGGGGCCCCGCGCAGGCTCGCGCTCATGTAGGCGGCCAGGAACTGCTCGATGAGCCGGCGGCCGGTCGGGTCGGGCAGCACGCCTGCCGCGACCGTCTTGCCGCCGCGCAGAATGGTCAGGCGCTGCGTCGCCTCGTCGAAGCGGGTTTCAAGGGTCGCGAGCTTCTCGTCGCGCATCAGCATCAGGAAGTTGATCTTCGGCAGATGCTGGGGGCTCGCCGCGTCGAAGCGACCGGGCCCGTTCTCGATGGCCCAGGCCCGGTCGAAAGGCAACGCCTCTCCGGGCGTGACGGCGACGTGTTGTAGGGGGTCCGGCGAGAGGCCCTTCACGGGATAGCGAAACAAGCCCGTAACCATTCCGCCCATTCCGGCTCCCCTCAAGACTGTTCCCAAGTTTTGATATCACGCAACGCCGGCCCCTTTATAGGCTGCTAAGCCCTCCTATATCTCAGTGGGCGCTGCAGCCGGGCGCCGCATACGGGCCCAGCTGAGCGCACAAAATCCACGTGACGGCGTTACCGGCCTCGCCTCTTGGGTGGCGGAACGCGCTGAGGAGGGATGATATGGACTTCGAGAAATACACCGACCGTGCCAAAGGATTCGTGCAGTCTGCGCAAGGTCTTGCGCTGCGCGAAGGGCACCAGCAGTTCTCTGCCGAGCACCTTCTGAAAGTGTTGCTCGACGACTCCGAGGGAGCGGCGGCAGGCCTCATCGGACGTGCCGGAGGCGATGCCAAGGCCGCGCTGGCCGCGGTCGAGCGTGCACTCGCGCGACGGCCAAAGGTTTCGGGCGGCGGCGCCGGTCAGCTCTACATCGCGCCCGAACTCGCCCGCGTCTTCGATAATGCCGAGAAGATCGCTGACAAGGCCGGTGACAAGTACGTCACGGTCGAGCGGCTCTTGCTCGCGCTCGCGCTCGAGAAGGGCTCGGAGGCAGCCAAAATCCTCGCTGAAGCCGGCGTGACCCCGGAGCGCCTCAATGCCACCATCAACGAGCTTCGCAAGGGCCGGACCGCGGACAGCGCGTCCGCCGAGCAGTCGTTCGAGGCCTTGAAACGCTATACCCGCGATTTCACGGAGGCGGCCGCCAACGGCAAGCTCGATCCGGTGATCGGGCGCGACGAGGAGATCCGCCGCACCATCCAGGTCTTGTCGCGACGCACGAAGAACAACCCCGTGCTGATCGGCGAGCCCGGCGTCGGCAAGACCGCCATCGCCGAGGGCTTGGCGCAGCGCATCGTGCAGGGCGACGTCCCCGAGAGCCTCAAGGACAAGAAGCTGCTTGCGCTCGACATGGGCTCGCTCATCGCAGGCGCCAAGTTCCGCGGCGAGTTCGAGGAGCGGCTGAAGAGCGTGCTCAACGAGGTGCAGGCCGAGGAAGGGCGCATCATCCTCTTCATCGACGAGCTGCACACCATCGTCGGCGCCGGCAAGGCGGAGGGTGCGATGGACGCCGGCAACCTCTTGAAGCCGGCGCTTGCGCGCGGCGAGCTGCATTGCGTCGGCGCGACAACGCTCGACGAGTACAAGAAGCACATCGAGAAGGACGCGGCGCTGGCCAGGCGCTTCCAGCCGGTGTTCGTCGACCAGCCTTCGGTCGAGGACACGATCTCGATCCTGCGCGGCCTGAAGGAGAAATACGAGCTGCACCACGGCGTCCGCATCACGGACTCGGCTCTGGTGGCGGCCGCGAACCTCTCCAACCGCTACATCACGGACCGGTTTCTGCCCGACAAGGCCATCGACCTCGTCGACGAAGCGGCTTCGCGCCTGCGCATGCAGGTCGACAGCAAGCCCGAGGAGCTCGACGCGATCGATCGCGACCTGATGCAGGCCAAGATCGAGCGCGAAGCCCTGAAGAAGGAAACCGATGCGGCATCGAAAGATCGCCTCGGCAAGCTCGAGGGTGTGATCGCGAACCTCGAGGAGAAGTCGCGCGCGCTCACCACGCGCTGGGAGTCCGAGAAGAACAAGCTTGGCTCGGCCCAGAAGGTGAAGGAGGAGCTCGACAAGAAACGCACCGAGCTCACGCAGTCGCAGCGCAAGGGCGATTACGCCCGGGCGGGCGAGCTTGCGCATTCGGTGATCCCCGAGCTCGAGCGCAAGCTCGCCGCCATCGAGAGCACCGAGGCCGCGAAGGGCGTCATGGTCGAGGAGGCCGTGACGCCGGCGCAGATCGCGGGCGTCGTATCGCGCTGGACAGGCATTCCTGTCGACAAGATGCTCGAGGGCGAGCGAGACAAGCTCATGCAAATGGAGCAGGCGCTCGAGAAGCGCGTCGTCGGGCAGCCCGAGGCCGTGAAGGCCGTGGCGACCGCCGTCAGGCGTGCTCGCGCAGGACTGCAGGATCCGAACCGGCCGATCGGCTCGTTCATGTTCCTCGGGCCGACTGGTGTCGGCAAGACTGAGCTCACCAAGGCGCTCGCCGCGTTCCTGTTCGACGACGAGAGCGCGCTCGTGCGCATCGACATGAGCGAGTTCATGGAGAAGCACTCGGTGTCGCGGCTCATCGGCGCACCTCCGGGCTACGTCGGCTACGAGGAAGGCGGCGCGCTCACCGAGGCGGTGCGGCGCAGGCCCTATCAGGTGATCTTGTTCGACGAGATCGAGAAGGCGCATCCGGACGTGTTCAACGTGCTGCTGCAGGTGCTCGACGACGGGCGCCTGACGGACGGCCAGGGCCGCACGGTCGACTTCAAGAACACGCTGATCATCATGACCTCGAACCTCGGGGCGGAATACCTCGCCGACCCGCGTCAGCCGATGGGTTTCGGCGCGCCGGGCGACAAGGACAAGGTGATGAGCGAGGAGGAGGCGTATGGCCTCGTCATGGATGCTGTGCGCCGGCACTTCAGGCCGGAGTTCATCAACCGCATCGACGAGATCGTCGTGTTCCACCGCCTGCGCCGCGAGGCCATGGCGTCGATTGTCGACATCCAGATGAAGCGGCTGCAGGCGCTCGTCGCCGACCGCAAGATTAAAATCGAGCTCGACGATCAGGCGCGGACCTGGCTCGCCAACAAGGGTTACGATCCGATCTACGGTGCACGGCCACTGAAACGCGTGATCCAGAAGCACGTGCAGGACCCGCTTGCCGAGGAGATCCTCTCGGGCGCGGTCAAGGACGGCGATACCGTGCGCGTGTCGGTGCGCGACGGCGTGCTCACGATCAACGGCACGCAGGTGAAGGCGGCTGCTTAAGAGCGGCCGCAGACAACAGGCAGCAGGCAGGAGCCCTCTCCCGAGCAAACGGGGGAGGGCTTCTTGCTACTTTCCTCCCGCCCAAGGCGGAGAAGAAAGCTACTTACTGGCGGTGAGGACGGGAGCGCGGCGCATGAGCTCGTCGATGCGGGTGCGCTCCTTGGTGAAGGACGCGAGGTCCTTGCCGTCGAGCTGGCGCTCGCGCGGCACTTCGATCGACAGCGGGTTCACGAACTGGTTGTTGACCAGAATCTCGAAGTGCAAGTGCGGGCCGGACGAGAGGCCGGTGGTGCCGATGTAGCCGATCACCTGGCCCTGGCGCACCTTGACGCCAGGTGCGGCGCCCGGCGCGAAGCGCGACATGTGGCTGTAGGCAGTCTGGTAGCCGTTGGCATGACGGATGCGAATGTAGTTGCCGTTGTAGCCCTTGCGCGCGGCCTCCTCGATGACGCCGTTGCCGGCCGCAAGGATCGGGGTGCCGACGGGCGCGGCCCAGTCGATGCCGGTGTGCATCTTGTACTCGCCGAGCAGCGGGTGGCGGCGGAGGCCGAAGCCGGACGTCAGGCGGATATCGTCGCCGCGCACGGGACGGCGGTTGATGAACTTCTTCGCGTTGTTGCCGTGCTCGTCGTAGTAGTCGACCTGCCCGTCGGGGGTGCGATAGCGGTAGTAGCGGCGCGTCTCGCCGCCGGTCGAGATCGACGTGAAGAGAAGCTCGCCGGGGGGACCGTCGGTGCCGCCCTCGTCCTTCAGATCGAAGAACATCTCGCAAGTGTCTCCCGGCCGCAAACGGCGCCGGAAATCCGTCTCATAGGCGTGAACGCGGAGAATCTGCGTGATGGTCTCTGGCGGCACGCTCTCGAGCATGGCCGAGTAGTAGAGCGCGGCGTAGAGGCTCGAGGCGGTGGCCTGTCCGCTGTCGGCCGGATCAAGGCGGACGACCGAGTCCTCGTCGACGGGCGTAGCGCTCGCCACGAACTCGCCCGAGCTGTTGCGCATCACCGTGACCTTGTGCGCGTGACCCTCGTCGAAGATCGAGAAGCGCACCGGCTCCATGCGGTTCTGGTGCGTCAGCGAGGGTTGCAGCGCGATGTGCACCTCCTGGCCGGGCACCACCGACTTCTCCGGGAAGACGGGCTTCATGGCCTCGATCATCTCGCGCACCTGCCACTGGTCAGCGCCGGCCTCAGCGAGGAGCTGCGACAGCTTCTGGCCGTCGCGCACGGTCTTCACGGTGGGCTTCAGCACGTCGATGTCGCTCGTGGTGCCCTCGTCGTCGGATCCGGATTTGGCGAGCACGGTCGTGTTCGAGGGAACGGGATCCTCCGTCTTGCCGCCGTTGCCGAGCTGGACCAGCGCGGCGTCCTCGGCCTCGCCCTCGCCGATCTGCGGGAGCGGGGTCTCGGGTGGAGCGGACTCGAGGCTCCCGGCCCTGGCGACGAGCTCCTCGGCCTCGTCGTTGTCGAGCTCCTGGCCGTCCTCGATCGGGATCACGCCGCCGAGGAAATCGAGCACGCGCACGGTGACGTCGCTGCGCTCGGTCACGACCTCCTGGCCGTTGGCCTCGTCCTCGGCGCCGATCGGCTTGTTGTCGGCGTAGAGCTTGAACGGATTGAAGGGCGGGATGGCCTCGCCGCTGTTGGAGGGCACGGGCGCGAGACGCGCCACGATGCGCACATAGGGCTTGGCGTAGATGTACTCGCGCCCGCCACGCTTCTGGCGCAGCGTCTCGTGAATGATGAAGCGGGTCGATTTGGCGCCGGTCATCATCGGCATCCGGTCGACCTTGGGCACCGCCCACTTGAGGCCGTCCTCCCGGCGGAGCAGCGCCTCGAGTGGCGGAGAGGCGGTGCTGGCACGCAGCCTTTCGAGCGCGGGCATGAGGCCGTCCTGGCCTTCCTGGGGATCGGCGGAGCCGAACACGACGACGAGAATCGACACGGTGCCGACAGCGGCCGCCAAACACGTGCTCATCAGCCAGCGAAAGCGTCCCTCGCGCTGGGGCTCGGCGTGGTCGGTCGCATACATGTCGCGGGTGGCGCGGGTCTTGGCGCCGCGGTAGAGCGGCGGCGCGCGGCGCGCCGTGTTGTACTTGACGGCCAGCGGGCGATAGCGCGCTGCCGGTGCGTGGCGGCGATGATCGACCACGTCGCTCTTCCCCTCTCGGCCCTTGGGCCTTTTCCCCGTTTATGGTCCGACCAGGTTGCTGCGGCCGGAAATGCGAGGCGTCAGCACTTTCGAAGCGGCGCCGACTTCTCAGATTACACTAAGATTTCGTGTACAAAACTGGCGCTCTCGTGGCAGCGGGCTGCTTGTCCCCGGTGCTCTCCTGCCGACCTCCTGGACCGGGTGTCCGTGAAGCCGCATCACGACATGCCTTGAGAGAGACGGGCAGTCAGGGGTGGACGACCGGCCCAACGGACAAGTCGGCGGTCAAAAAGTGCAAAAAATGATCCATATTTTTCAACGACTTAATGCAAATCCGAACAAACTTGCGAGGTTGGTGTTGACAGGGCGATTAGTTTGATATTAATTCGGTCCTTGTCGCGGGGCACACAGTGCTTCGCCGCCCACGACGGGCATCGCTCTCTCGATAACATGTGGTTCCCAACCGGGATACCCGGTTAGGAGCCTCGTTGTCTCGAAAGCCAGTTTTCACAAGCTGGCTCGCAAATCGTCGTCGGGATCGCTCTTTGACAATTGAATTTGAAGGAAGAGAAACGCAGGCGGCGGAGTCCTGGCGTGATCTCTCGGCTCCTCGGAGCAGTGAGATCGACGAGACTCTGGCGAAGACTGCGTTTCAAAGCCATCACCAGATGCGCTGGGCATGGGGCAACTCATGTCATGTGCGCGTCAGTGTGAAGGTGCCCGTTACGCAGTAATCCTTGGAGATTCCCTCCAAGCCGACCAGAATCGAAACTTTCAATCTGAGAGTTTGATCCTGGCTCAGAACGAACGCTGGCGGCAGGCCTAACACATGCAAGTCGAACGCTGTAGCAATACAGAGTGGCAGACGGGTGAGTAACGCGTGGGAATCTTCCTATCGGTACGGAATAGCTCAGGGAAACTTGGGGTAATACCGCATACGCCCTTCGGGGGAAAGATTTATCGCCGATAGATGAGCCCGCGTCT
>JAESFG010000239.1_pt1 | contig 133001 bp, 115 predicted proteins | sample 9269371 | NCBI WGS metagenome assembly JAESFG01 (sample SAMN14506227, study PRJNA617093) | algae metagenome | isolation source: Aetokthonos hydrillicola CCALA 1050 (B3-Florida) and co-occurring... | place: USA: South Carolina | collected 2013-01-01 | reverse complement strand
TTTTTCAGCAAGGAAGCTAAAATGGCGCGCCTACAAAGAGTACAGAGACGTAAGCAAGATTTAGAAGAGCAGCTAACTTCATTATTGGCAATGGAAAAACAGTTACTAGAAAGTCTCCAAGAGTGAAAACGATTGGAGAGGATGGAGTATTTGGCTGTTCTAGAGAAATGGGGACAAGTTCGAGACTTTTTCTGGAGATTGTTTAAGACTATCACGAAAATCCTAAATCAACTGCGATACGATGGGCACAGGCAAACCCAGAAAAAGCTACCGCGTTTAAACCTTGTCCGGGAAAGGTACTATCTCCCACACAATAAAGCCCCTTAATAGCAGTTCTATTAAACGGCATCCCTAACAATCCGTGCAACTTACGCCGAGGGATAGGACCATAAGTACCATCCTGACGACCTAAAAAGCGGCGATGTGTTCGTGGAGTTCCTACCTCCAAGCAATCCAACCCTGCATTTAAACCAGGAAAAATCTTTTCTAGGCGATTGATAATGCTTGATGCAGCCACTTTCTTCTTCGCCTCGTACTCACTTGGAGAAAGCGATTGCGGAGCGCAGCGGCTATTCGCCGATCGCCAATCAGCATACCACTGAGGTGTAAACGTGTGAATAATGTGATACCCGGGAGGCGCTAAATCTGGATCCAGTAATGTGGGTATCGACACAAAAATTGTACCTCCTGGTGCTGTCATTTTTTCCCAATCTTCTAATGAGATATGGTGACACTCAGTTCCCCTAGGTAAGACTTCCGCTTTTACCCCCATATGTAAACTCAAAAAGCTAGGCGATTTCTCATACCGTTGTTGCCATTTTTTCTCATTTAAAGGCATTTCTTGTTGCACTAATAATTTCTCAAATGTATCCCACCGTGTAGCATTAGAAACTATGCGCTTAGCACGATAGATTTGGTTATCAGCCAAGAGAACACCAACTGCTATTCCATCTTCTATAAGAATTTCTGTGACCCTGGCTCGATATTGAATCTTACCTCCTGCTGCAACAAGCCCTTCCACTAGTTTCTGAGCAATTTGCCCTACCCCGCCTTTAGGATAGTTCACGCCTCCATAATGTCTATCGGAAAACACCATTCCAGCATTAATCATAGGTGTCATGTTAGCTGGTACTACTGACCAGCAATAACATTCCATATCAATAAATTTTAACAACTGGGGATCTTGAATGTAGCGGCGCGCCAAGTGCCCAACATTTTGAGGTAGATACTTCGCTAAACCCAGGCAAGCTAAAGGGTGTTGTAGAAATACCCGCATTAAGTAACGAGGTTCTTCTAATGACAGCAAATCCATGCTGTTAAGACAGTTAAAAACCTTCCAGCACTCATCATAAAATGAGCGAATTCCCCGACTTTCGTGAGGAAAATAGGCCGTAAGAGCATCCAAAAACTTTTCATAGGCTCGATAAACCTTAAGGTTTAAGCCATTAGGCAGATGGTAATGGATCTGTACTGGATCGGGAATAGTCTCTAGGCTGACGTTGACAGCGCTTAAAGCACGAGTTAGTAAATTAGTGGTGCCATCGTGTCCCAGTCCAAAAATCATCGATGCCCCAACATCAAATCGATAACCTTGGCGTTCAAAATATCCAGCACTACCACCTGGAATTAGATAGCGTTCTAGTACCAGCACCTTAGCACCTTTTGCCGCCAGTTGAGTTGCTGTTACTAAACCACCGATACCGCTACCAATGATAATCACATCAAATTTTTGCATAAGGGGCATGGGGCATGGGGCATAGGGCATGGGGCATGGGGCATAGGGCATAGGGCATAGGGCATGGTGAGAGGAAAAGAGAATTTAGGAATAGGGATAAAGTTCTTATACCATTTCACGAAATACCTGTTACAAATAATTGCTCCTCATTCCCTATTTTTATCAACCTTTAAATCAAATGGTATTACCCAATTCCCCATGCCCCATGCCCAAAAAAAGAGGGAAAAGCCTGCTACTGCCGACCAATCCCGTCTGCCGATCCTTAAAGAGAGGAGAACACTGACCAACAATATAACTTTGATTGAGAATATCTGTCAACTGTTAACGCTAATTATTTTCAATAAGCTTTGAAAGTACCGATTTTATCTGTCATCTGCACGCAGGAAGGAGTATCATGATGTTTCAGTTGTTCTACATTAGAAAAAAGCCCGTTTTCGGCTATGGTGCCACAACTGCGTGTTTACGTTCCACCCCATCCCTTGATTAAGCATTGGCTGGCTGTTGCCCGTGATGCTTCCACACCTTCAGTACTATTTCGCTCTGCCGTGACAGAATTGGGTCGCTGGTTGACTTATGAAGCTGCTCGGGAGTGGTTACCCACTCTAGAGACAACAGTACAAAGTCCTTTGGCTTCCTGTCCTGCAACTGTAATTAATTCAAATGTACCAGTGGCAGTAGTGCCAATTCTGCGTGCTGGATTGGGATTATTAGAAGGGGCACAAACAGTATTGCCCTTGGCATCAATTTACCATCTTGGTTTAGAGCGAGATGAAAACACGTTACAACCTTCGTGTTACCTAAACAAATTGCCTGAAAAATTTGACCCCCAAACACGGGTGTTGGTTACCGATCCAATGTTGGCAACCGGAGGCTCTATTTTAAAAGCGATGTCAGAATTGGTACATCGTGGTGTTGAACCATCTTTAACACGAATTGTTTCTATAGTCGCAGCTCCTCCAGCTTTACAAAAACTTAGCGCTGATTATCCAGGTTTAATGGTTTACACTGCTACTATTGATGAAGGACTCAATGATCAAGGGTTTATTGTACCAGGATTAGGAGATGCAGGCGATCGCATCTTTGGGACTTAAGCTAGGATGCAGCTAGGAAGACAAAGTGGCTTAACAACAAATAAGATGCAGCGATTGTTGAAGGTGGTAGATATATGAGTCAGCGTGATGGTTTTGCTAGTGGTTTTTTGGCTGGAGCAATTTTCGGTAGTGTAGTAGGTGGTATTATCGGCTCACTTGCTGCTTCTCGGCGCGATCCAGAAATAGAAGCAGAAGAAGAGCGTCAAATAAATGGTAGCGCGCCAGAAGCTCAAAAAGCATCTATCTCGAAAAGGCGTCAAATGAGGGCTGCTGAAACTGAGGGTGTCGCAATGGAAATAGCGAGGCGATCGCTTGAAGATAAAATTGCCCAGCTCAATGCCACAATAGATGAAGTTAGGCAGCAACTGGGCAATGTCAATAGCAATTCTGGTCAGGAAAGTAATGAAAGCTCCTCCTTGCGTGATTAGCCATGAAGGGTGGTTATCTAGTGAGTCACCCCTGAACATGTAATAGCTCTATGTGCATGCACCCTGAGCAATGCTCAACTAAAATCAATAATAAGAACCCTTTTGGCACTTAGTTAGGAAACTGTTCATTTATGGATTTACATTTACTAGTTACCACACTTACTACTTTCATCCAAATCTATAGTACTCTGCTGATTATCCGGGTTCTCTTAACATGGTTCCCTACAATCAACTGGTACAATCAACCATTTGCAGCTCTTGCCCAGATTACTGATCCTTACTTAAATTTATTCCGTTCCATAATTCCCCCATTAGGCGGGATAGATTTTTCACCAATTTTGGCTTTCCTGTTACTTAATATTGTAAGTAGCGGGTTAGCCGGGTTAGCGTAACATTGGCTTATATGCCGACGGTTGACGGTTAACTGTTAACCGTCAACCGTCAACCGTCAACAATCATTTACGGATTTGAGCGCTAAATCCTGCTGCTTTAAACTGCTTTAGCTTTAATGGAGTAGGCTGATTAGCAGGGACAGAAATTCTCAATTCAAAATCACTGATTCCTGGTGGTACTTCACTAATAGAACCTAGGCGAGTGCGGTTTTGCATCACTGAGTCGTTATTAGCATCATAAATGCGCCCGAAAATATCCGCATCATAGACAGTTTTGTTAGTAGCATTTTGAGCTTTACCAGTGACAATAAAGCAGTTAGCAGCCATTGTTGTACCACCGCTAGTAACGGCTCCTTTTGCCAGTTCTGGTGAGCATTCCTTATATGAAAGATTAGATAATTTAATTTGTGTTAACGCTACAGCAGGGGTAGTTGATATCCACATTAAAACCCCGATAACACAGGAAACAACAATAATCTTTAGTGAGCGCGATAGAGAATCGCTGCTGCCCTTGGCAGATCGCATAGAAAGCATATTGAATGAGTCTAATAAATACGTTTTCACCCCAGCATACCTCGAAATTAATCCTCAAGAGGGTAGAACACTTGTTTTTAACTTTTGTAATAATTAGAGGATAAACTCCTAAATTGCTATATAACTTATGAGTCCAGATGAGATTGAAGTAGCCCTGCAAGCAGCCTTTTTTCGTTGTGATGCAGCTAGCTGCCCTCTCACTGATACGCAGAAAGACATACTACTGGAAGTAGTCGAGCGAATCAAGGATCAGTCTAATTTAGGATTGTCGGATGTTGACAACCCTCTAGACGAACTGACATTAGAAGAATTGGAAGCTTTTTTACAGTTCGTTAAAGCGCAAGAGGAACAAAACTCCTCATGGAAAGCGCAGTTACTTAATGACTGGTTCCAGCAAAATGAAACGGGAGCGGTGCAATTTATTCGCAAGCAATATGGTTTGCAGTGGCTTTCCCGCCTTGAGACATATCACTTTGATAAGTTCTTGACACAGAATGTACCCAAGCTTAAGGTAGGCGATCGCATAGAAGTCTGCAGCGCTCTATGGGAATGGGTACAAGAAAATGGTCCGTGTCAACCCGAATGGTTTGTTTGTACAGTAATTCACCTTAATGAAATTAACAACGACGATTACTCCTCAACCAACTGCATCATCCGTTTTGAAACAGGTGCCGAATATGAAATTCAAGGAATCTACGAATGGAATCAGTATAATTGGCGCAGAGCAAAAAATTAAACCCTGCATTTTTCACCAGGAAAGTTAATCAGAAATGCGCTAAATTGTATCAGGGTCAATATTTAACTCCCGCAATTTAGCCGCCAATCTTTCTGCTTTATTGATTGCTAATTCTTTCTGCTGACGTTCAAATTCAGCCTCTTCTTCCGGTGTAGGAACTAACTCTCCTGATGGTGCGAAAAATCGCAATAAACCCTGATGAATACCCAAGTATAAATCTAGCTGTTGACTCCACAAATGCCCTTGACTATTTGCTTCTAAAGGTTGATATTTGCCATCTAGTAAATGAAAACCTGCAAATTCTAAGGTAGATGGATCAAACCAAAAATAATCTGGTGTGCGAAAAGTGTTTTGGTAAAGTTTTTTCTTAAATTCTTTATCAGTATTAGCGGTTGATTCAGAAAGAATTTCTAGAATGAAGTTTGGATATTTGCCGTCTTCTTCCCAAACCACCCAACTTTTACGAGTTTTACGTTCGGTGTCCAGCACAACGAAAAAATCTGGTCCTCGGAAGTCTTGTGATTTGTGTTTGTTCAGGCTGTAATAAATAGTAAGATTACCAGCAGCGTAGAAATCAGTCCTGTCTCGCCATAACCATTCCAGACATTTGAAGAGTAGGATTATTTGCCGTAGATGTAATTCGGTTTCCAAGGGAGGTTCGTCGCTATATAAATCGCTTGGAGGAAAGATAACATCTTCTGGAATATTAGGGGAAGTATCTAATTCCTTGACTGGGGACATGGCTTAGGATACAGCATTTTTGTTTGTATTAAGTTTATTTTAGCGCTGTCGCTGTGGGATATTACAGCAATTACCAGATAGTTGTAGGGGCGCAAGGCATTGCGCCCTTACAAACGGTGTGGTTCATTTGGGTAAAAATTGCTGCAATTTGAATGTTTTATTGGGATAAGTAAACACGCAATAGCGAGAGCAATTCCTCAACGTCTACAGGTTTAGCAACGTAATTAGAAGCCCCTGCTGCTAAACACAGTTCGCGATCGCCTGGCATTGCTTTAGCTGTAAGTGCAAAAATTGGCAACAAGGCAAATTGGCTTATCTGGCGAATAGTACGTATGGCTTCGTAGCCGTCCATTCCCGGCATCATGATATCCATGAGTACAACATCAATATCTGGGTTATTTTGTAGCATTACAATACCATCAGCGCCATTCTCGGCATACAGAACTTCCATCTCGTGACGCTCTAGAGTGCTGGTGAGGGCAAAGATGTTACGTATATCGTCGTCCACAATCAAAACTTTTTTACCACTAAGGGAGGGCTCTGTTAGATAGAGCCTTTCTAGCGTCTGTCGCTGCGATTCAGTGAGATTGCTAGAAACTCGATGCAAATACAAAACTGTTTCTGCCAAGAGACGCTCTGGCGATCGCACATTTTTAACAAGACTCGTCTCAGATAGTTGCTTTAAGTGAGTTTCTTCTGCTTGTGTTAGCTCGTGATCGGTATAAAGAATAATAGGTAGAGATCCATGATCTTGCTTTGCAACTTCTTGCTGAATGTCTTCAAGCAGTTTAAATTCGTTGAGATCAGGAAGCGGTAAACTAAGCACAAGGCAATCAAAGTGTTCTGATCTCAGTGCGACAAGTGCATCTGCTCCACTGCTAACTGCAATTGTACTCACATCACTGTTGCCAACTAATTCTACAATCCTATGGCATTGAGCCTCGTCGTGTGCTACTACTAGCAAGTGCTTCACTTGACGCTCAACAAAACCTTTAAGATCTGTAAGAGCCTTAGTCAAAACCTCGTTCTCTACAGGTTTTTGTAGATAGGCAAGCGCTCCTAACTTAAGACCACGCTGCCCCCCTAGCTCCACAGAGACAAGATAAACTGGTATGTGACGCGTCTTAGGGTCGTGCTTTAAGCGATCTAGTACTGTCCAACCATCCATGAGAGGCAAGCGGATGTCCAGCATAATAGCATCCGGCATGAGCTGACGTGCTATAGACAAACCCATACTTCCATTGTGGGCAACTGTGCCATTGAAACCCTGGTGGCGCGACATATCTAAGAGTATTTGTGCAAATCTAGCATCATCTTCCACGATTAGAAGCAGCCGTTTACCTTCTTCATGTGCTGGAGCAGTGTTATTTTCACTACTCACAAAAGTAGTGAAAGAATATTGGGGTGCGATCGTGCTAACCTGCTCAGGTGCTAGCGATACTAAAGCAGTCGTCTCGGGTATAGTTCCATGTCCTGGGGAGGAGTTTTGTGGTAGGTAGAGGGTAAAAGTACTTCCTTGACCTATAGTACTGGCTAGTTGAATTTCTCCACCAAGGAGTTGAGCAATTTCACGACTGATCGACAACCCTAAACCTGTACCACCATATTTACGACTAGTTGTGCCATCAGCTTGTTGAAAGGCTTCAAAAATGATTTTCTGCTTTTCAACAGCAATCCCAATCCCTGTATCACTTACAGCGAAAGCAATAACAGTATTGGCGCGATTAAGTTGCTCGTTTTCAGGATTCCACCCTTGCCTTGCTACAAAGATTCGTAAACGAACCTCGCCAGACTCAGTAAATTTAAAAGCGTTAGCTAGCAAATTTTTCAGCACTTGTTGTAAGCGTTTCACATCAGAATAGAGGGTCAAAGGCAAGTTTCTATCTAATTCGATGGTGAAATTAAGCCCTTTAGTTTGAGCAATTTGACGGAAGTTACCCTCAACATGAGAGGCGACTTCTGTGAACCTGATCTGGCTGAAGTTCACTGACATGGTGCCAGATTCAATCTTGGAAAGGTCAAGAATATCGTTTATTAGTGCTAAAAGATCAGTGCCTGCTGAATAAATTGTACGACCGTATTCAACTTGGCGAGATGTCAAGTTGTTATCAGTATTATCAGCAAACAACTTAGCCAAGAGCAGCAAACTGTTGAGCGGTGTCCGCAGTTCATGAGACATATTAGCTAAAAACTGCGATTTATACTTGGAAGTCAAGGCTAACTGTGCAGCTTTGTCCTCTAGAGACTGGCGAGCAAGTTCAATCTCCTGATTCTTCTGCTCAACTTCCTGATTTTGCTTGGCTAACAACTGAGAGCGTTGTTCCAGTTCATCGTTAGTTTGCCGCAATTGGTCTTGTTGTTGCTTAAGTAATTCTTCTGATGCTTTTAGGGATTGGGCTTGGAGTTCTAAGCGCTGATTAGTTTCTCTAAGTTCATTTTGCTGACTTTGTAGTTCTTCTGCCAAGGATTGTGACTGCTTAAGCAACTCTTCTGTACGCATACTGGCAGCAATTGTATTCAAAACAATCGCAATACTTTCAGTCAGTTGATCGAAAAATGACAGATGAATATCACTAAACTTATGGAAAGAAGCTAATTCAATCACCGCTGTCACTTGACCCTCAAACAACACAGGTAAAACAACAGCGTTTAGTGGGGTAGCTTCCCCAAGACCAGAACTGATTTTAATATAATCTTCTGGTACTTGAGTCAGTAAAATCCTTTCTTTTTCTAAAGCACATTGTCCTACGAGTCCTTCACCTAAATGAAAACGATTAGCAAGATGCTTTCGCTCACGATAAGCATAGGTACTCAAAAGCTTCAAGAGCGGATCTTGATTTTCATTAGATTCCATCAAGAAAAAGACACCGTGTTGTGCTGAAACTAAAGGCGCTAACTCAGATAAAATCAGTTTGGATACAGTTTCCAAGTCTCGCTGCCCCTGTAGCATACGAGTAAACTTTGCTAAGTTCGTTTTCAACCAGTCTTGCTCGGTGTTTTTCTGAGTAGTTTCCCTCAGATTAGCAATCATTTGGTTGATATTGTCTTTCAGTACTGCTACCTCGCCTTGAGCTTCAACGGCTATGGAACGTGTCAAATCTCCGTTAGTGACAGCGATCGCCACTTCTGCGATCGCCCTCACTTGGGTTGTTAAATTCGCCGCCAGTTCGTTAACGTTATCTGTTAAATCTCTCCATGTTCCTGATGCACCAGGAACTCTAGCTTGTCCACCCAACTGACCTTCAATTCCCACTTCACGCGCTACAGTGGTTACTTGTTCAGCAAAAGTTGCTAGAGTGTCGATCATTTCATTGATCGTATCTGCTAAGGTTTGAATTTCTCCTTTTGCCTCTAGCATGAGTTTGCGTTTCAACTCACCTTTTGCAACTGCTGTAACCACCACAGCAATGCCCCGCACTTGTGCCGTCAAGTTACTTGCCATCGAGTTAACATTGTCAGTCAAATCCTTCCAAGTTCCTGCTACGCCCCTAACCTGAGCTTGACCACCCAATTTTCCTTCAGTCCCTACTTCACGTGCTACCCGTGTAACTTCAGATGCAAACGAGCTAAGCTGATCCACCATGACGTTTATGGTGTTTTTCAACTCTAAAATCTCGCCTTTAACATCAACAGTAATTTTCTTCGACAAATCCCCATTTGCAACGGCTTTTGTCACTTCGGCAATATTGCGTACCTGAGCAGTCAAATTACCTGCCATTGAATTGACATTGTCAGTTAGATCCTTCCAAGTTCCGCCTACACCCCTGACAAAAGCTTGGACGCCCAATTTTCCTTCAGTTCCCACCTCTCGTGCTACCCGCGTAACTTCACTAGCAAAAGAGTTAAGCTGATCCACCATCGTATTTATGGTGTTTTTCAGTTCTAAAATCTCGCCCTTAACATCGACAGTAATTTTCTTAGATAGATCTCCATTCGCAACCGCTGTGGTAACTTCTGCAATATTACGCACTTGAGCCGTCAAGCTACCTGCCATGAAGTTCACTGATTCAGTTAGATCTTTCCAGGTACCTGCTACATCTTTGACATCAGCTTGTACACCCAACTTACCTTCACTTCCCACTTCTCTTGCAACTTTAGTCACTTCAGAAGCAAAGGAACTGAGTTGATCTACCATCACATTTATGGTGTTTTTCAACTCCAGAATTTCACCTTTAACGTCAACAGTGATCTTCTTCGACAAATCTCCTTTAGCGATCGCCGTAGCAACCTCTGCAATGTTGCGGACTTGTGCCGTGAGATTCCCAGCCATTAAATTAACATTATCAGTTAAATCCTTCCAAGTCCCTGCTACACCCCTGACTTCTGCTTGGACACCTAACTTTCCTTCTGTCCCAACCTCTCTAGCTACTCGCGTCACCTCAGAAGCAAAGGAATTTAATTGATCCACCATGATATTTATGGTGTTTTTCAGCGCCAAAATCTCACCTTTAACGTCAACGGTGATTTTCTTCGACAAATCTCCTTTAGCAACTGCCGTTGTCACTTCAGCAATATTACGTACTTGGGCTGTTAAATTTCCTGCCATTGAGTTAACGCTGTCAGTTAAGTCTTTCCAAGTACCTGCCACACCCCTGACTTCAGCCTGGACGCCTAATTTCCCTTCGCTACCCACCTCTCTAGCGACTCTCGTCACTTCAGAAGCAAAGGAATTGAGCTGATCCACCATAATATTTATGGTATTTTTCAACTCTAAAATCTCACCTTTCACATCGACAGTAATTTTCTTGGATAGATCCCCATTGGCTACGGCGGTAGTGACTTCAGCAATATTCCGTACTTGGGCAGTCAAGCTACCCGCCATAAAGTTAACTGATTCAGTTAAGTCTTTCCAGGTACCTGCTACACCTCTAACATCTGCTTGACCGCCTAACTTACCTTCAGATCCTACCTCTCTTGCAACCCGTGTTACCTCAGAAGCAAAGGAATTTAGTTGATCCACCATCACGTTTATGGTGTTTTTCAACTCCAAAATTTCGCCTTTAACTTCTACAGTAATTTTCTTCGACAAGTCACCATTAGCGATCGCAGTAGCAACTTCTGCTATATTGCGCACTTGACCTGTAAGGTTCCCTGCCATCATATTCACACTATCGGTGAGATCTTTCCAAGTCCCTGCTACCCCGCGAACATCTGCTTGACCACCTAACTTGCCTTCAGATCCTACCTCTCTTGCGACCCTAGTAACCTCGCTTGCAAAGGAATTTAGTTGATCCACCATCACATTTATGGTGTTTTTCAACTCCAAAATTTCGCCTTTGACTTCTACAGTAATTTTCTTCGACAAGTCACCATTAGCGATCGCAGTAGCAACTTCTGCAATATTGCGCACCTGCCCTGTCAGATTCCCTGCCATCATATTCACACTATCAGTGAGATCTTTCCAGGTGCCTGCCACTCCCTTGACTTCTGCTTGTGCGCCTAGTTTTCCTTCACTTCCCACTTCTCTAGCGACTCGCGTTACTTCCGAAGCAAAGGAATTAAGCTGATCCACCATCGTGTTTATGGTGTTTTTCAGTTCTAAAATCTCGCCTTTAACATCAACAGTGATTTTCTTTGACAGATCACCAGTTGCTACGGCTGTGGTGACAACCGCAATATTACGTACTTGGGCAGTCAAGCTACCCGCCATGAAATTAACACTATCAGTTAAATCTTTCCAGGTGCCAGCAACCCCTTTAACTTCTGCTTGACCCCCTAACTTTCCGTCTTCTCCTACCTCTCTTGCGACTCTCGTCACTTCAGATGCAAAAGAGTTAAGCTGACCCACCATGATATTAACAGTGTTCTTCAGCTCGAGAATCTCACCTTTCACATCGACAGTGATCTGCTTAGACAGATCACCCATTGCCACTGCTGTCGTTACTTCAGCAATATTACGTACTTGGGCTGTTAAATTACCAGCCATTAAGTTAACGTTGTCAGTTAAATCCTTCCAAGTACCTGCTACACCTTTTACTTCTGCTTGAACACCCAACTTTCCTTCTGTGCCTACTTCTCGTGCTACCCGCGTTACTTCAGACGCAAAGGAATTGAGTTGATCCACCATTGTGTTAACAGTGTTCTTAAGATCCAGGATCTCCCCTTTCACATCGACAGTAATTTTCTTGGATAGATCACCATTGGCGATCGCTGTTGCGACTTCCGCAATATTACGTACCTGACCAGTTAGGTTACCGGCCATTAAGTTAACATTGTCAGTTAAATCCTTCCAGGTACCAGCTACCCCTTTCACTTCTGCCTGGACACCCAGCTTTCCCTCTGTGCCTACCTCTCGCGCTACCCGTGTCACCTCAGAAGCAAACGAGCCTAGCTGAGTCACCATTGTATTCACAATTTTGGCTGTTTGCAGAAACTCTCCCTTTAGCGGTCTACCTTCTATTTCCAGAGCGATAGTCTGAGATAAATCCCCATTTGCTACAGAGCGAATGACGCGAGCCGTTTCCGCCGTTGGTTGAACGAGGTCGGTGATCAGGGTATTAACAGAATCAACACAAGCTGACCACGACCCGCTAACATTACCCAGGGAAGCACGTTGGGTTATTTTACCTTCCTTACCTACAACTGTGCTAATCCTGTCTAATTCCGCCGCCATTCTTTCATTGATCTCAATAATATCATTGAGGGTATCGGCAATTTTCCCGGTGATACCAGTCCGATCTATGGGCATACGCACCGAAAAGTTCCCTTTTTTCACCGCTACCAAGGTCTTTAATAGCTGCTGTGGGTCTAGGTAATCTGTATCTTTAGTTAAGTGCGCAGTTGACATTGCTTCATCCAGGGGGCAGTTGTTATTTCGTAATACAGCTTTTACCCCACTCAAAGCATCTATCTGAAGATGGTTGACGGACTATATGGATAAAGATTTTAATACTACCTAAAGCTGATATTGTTGTCGTTTTTGTTCTATTTGACCTGCCCTCCGGGCAGAGGAAGCGGGGGATTATATGGCAAACCCGATACTCCCTGCACTCTGACCAATCGGTTCCACGCAACAACTCCAATTGTCTTTCCCTGCTCCCTGCTCCCTGCTCCCTCTTTTTAACCAACTCGCCTAAGGAAATTCTTTGACCAAATTTTTTCCTCAAATCAAACTGTCGGAGCAAACAAGTTACCAGAAATCCAGAACTCTAGTACTCACAGTTGGCAATTACGCAACTAATAAACGGTTCATCTGCTCTTTTAAAGTGGGTGATACCATAAGTGGCTTATATACTTCACCTTCGTAGGGTTGCCAAACATAACCCGCTCTAAAAGGTCTAAATCTTGATGGTGACGCTATTGCCTGCCAGATTCTATCAGATAAAACCAATCCTGGAAACCGTAAATCAGGAGACTCATTGAGCAATTCGCTGTAGGTTCTAAATTCATCAACCTCTACTCCAACTAATGCATACCGGAAGGACGGAGCTGAGGGTAAATGTAAGTGTTGATATAGCAAAATACCTAACTCCGTCATTAAGTAAGCTGAGTCGGGCGATTCAATGCCAAGCTCACTTATACCGTTAGGACATACTCGACACCACCAGTTAGAGTCAATGTCTTGAAAAATTGTTGTAAAACATTGGGATTGAAAACCATTCGATAGCACCCAGGAAATAGACTTAAAATGGTTAGAGAATCGTTCTGCTGCATCTTGGTCTTGACCACACTCTGCCGATAGACTAAATACCCATGCCATCTGAATTCACCTTTTCCCAATAATCCTGAGTTTTTGCTAAAGCTGCCTCGTACTTTTCTAGGGGCATTGTAGCCCTTGGCATAATACTAACGTGTGTAGCGCTGTCCTGAACTGCCTCTAGGTCTCCAGTGATATGGCAGTCTTCAATCTGCCAGAGGGAATCTTTGCCTATTCCTCCAAAAGCTGCGGGTTTTCGGAAAAGAGGCAATCCTTCGATAGATAAGGATGTGGACATCCCTTTCGTATTTCTGAGCGCCATTTCTACGATCGCTCCTGAATCATTTCGTGACGAAGAAGGGCGTAAATAGCCTTGTTCGTCTAGCCAACCCTTTGGCATGTAAGCTACGTCAATATCAACCCCAGGTCTAATACCCAGAAGACGAGCGCTACGACCTAATTTTGGTTTACCGTTTGACTCTGCCATCCCTCTGTAGTAAAGTCGTGTCATTAGGGTATGTGAGTTTTATCTTGGAGTACTGCTGCGACAACTGCACGATAATATAAGCACATCAGGTTTTTGCTCCCATCAATGATTTGACTCTGAACAAAAAATACAATATCATAGGCAGCATTAACTACCAGATCCCTATCTTCGTTAATTAATTTTGAATTTTGAATTTTGAATTTTGAATTTTTCTTGCAGTGCTTGACGCATAATGTCTACAGGAACAGTGTCGCGTTCCAACCAGATTTTTAATGCCGCTGCGCCTTGTTGAACAAGCATTTCTAGTCCATCTATGGCGATCGCACCAACCCGCCGTGCTTGTTGTAAAAATTTGGTTGGGCTAGGAGTATATATCAAATCGTAGGCGATCGCTCTTGGTGGTAGCTGTGCGATTTCCTCTGCACTTAACGGCGACTCTTCAACTTTAGGATGCATTCCGATGGGGGTTGTATTTACCAACAAGTTTGCTTGTGGAATCAACTTTGGTAACCAATCCCATGTATGGACGTGGAGATTAACTGCTAACGAGGAATTACCCCAACTATCACGAAATTGTTGTAAATTCGACCTCTTGCGCCCAACTACATGAATTTCAGCACAACCTAGCTGACTACACCCTGCAACAACCGCTCGCGCTGCGCCACCATTACCTAAAATCACTGCTACTTTCTGGCTCCAATCTTGGTTATATGTTGTTTGCAAGGGAGAGAGAAATCCTTCTATATCAGTATTTGTTCCTATCCACTTATTATTTTTGTAACTAACAGTATTAACTGCTCCTACAGACTTGGCAATGGGGTCTATTTCTGACAATAAAGGAATTATCGCCTGCTTGTGGGGAATCGTGGCGTTAAACCCTAGAATATTAATGGAAGAAAAACCTTGAATAGCTATTTGTAAATTTTGTGGTTCTATCGGGAACGGAACATAGACATAATCTAGCCCCAACGCACTGAGTGCTGCATTATGCATCACTGGTGACAGCGAATGTTCTACTGGATACCCAATCACTCCTAACAGTTTCGTTTTTCCCGTGATATGCATAATATTAACCCGATATTATCCGAAACTTTGACTTTGTAAGGGCACTTTACAAAATGCTTGTCTCTGTTGTATTTAAAGCTATCTATATTGTTATGCTTTGGAACATATTTCCTTCCTGGTTGATCATTTTCAGCCCCGCTCATCTCCCGTCCTACTCGTGGATTAGTTTGGCTGCTTTCAAGGGAAGCATCCTCAGAAATGTTTAATTGCTGATTGGGATCTAGTCGACCATTCGCTGATCATCAAAAAGCCCGTTTTAGCTAAAGAAGTTTGCTGCTACCCCTAACCATGGTAAAAGCTTGGTGATAATGGGCTGAACTTTCTCCCAGAGATTCGTTCCTGCTTCAACAGTTTCATTTGTGTCTTTGAGGGCTTTCATAGCTTTCTGCAAATTCTTTGCGACAAAGTCTTTATCAGGTTCTTTTTCCTGTACCTCTTCTTTTGCAGATTCTATATGCTTGAGTGATTTTTTGATTTGCGTCTCCGGTAGCCCTGAGATGCCAAACAGTTCTTCAATTTGGCTAATTAATTGAACTAAGTCCTCTTGCGTCAGTAGCTTTTCAGATTCAGCTTGGTTGAGATGCTGATTTTGGGTCGCCTTCAAATCGCGACCAGCTTGACCTGCAATTTGAGCATTGGAGAGTTGTCCTCCACTAATGGTAAAAGACTGGGGCGACTTTTCTTCTGACATGGCTGCTTTCTCTGATAAGGTTAATGGTTACTGTATACAAACGAGCCTTAAAAAAGTTCCAAATCGTCCTTGGAATTTAGAATTTCATGAAACTTATGCTTCGAAACTATACAGTAAAATCATTTTTAATGTAACATATACACTAAAAAAGTTACCATACTCTATCCCAACATCAGCACAGAGCGTTAATGATGTGTTTGGCAATATACCTATAGGATATACAGTGATGACAGAGGAAAAATCTTCCCAATCGTTAAGCATTAGCGACAGTAACCTGTCTCATAGTCAAATCGGAGGGATTGCTGAAGGAAACTTGAATGTTACCCAAACGAATACAGTTAATAATCACCATACAACTATTAATCTTGGGCAAGACCAAAGCCAACGTACTGTTCCTACTGCAAAGTCCTTAACCCAGCTAGGACCAACAGCTGGATTTCCTTGCTATGCAGATCCCGAATATGCAGTAATGTATAATCATGCCAGATACAGAAAGTTTATATATGCCCTAGAGTGTCAATTGAAACTTCATCTTTTGATGAATGTGCATATTCTTATACCAGGAGGATATTTCTTTGATAATCCTGGTCTTTGGAATCTTATTACTGTCTCCGAAGGTCTGAAAACTGTTTTGCTTTCTTCTCCTCATTCTTTAGAAAACAATAAGACAACTCTTGTGATTGCTAAGCATGAAAAAACACAAGGAATTAATGATGAAACAGAACTAGATGCTATATTTCGGACATGGTTTGCTGGAAGCGATGGAAAACGCATTAACAATCCCTCGTGTTTAAGGACGGCATGGATTGATCGTATTAATAATGATCAAGTAGATTTGGTACTCAGTAATCTTCGACAAGAATCAAAATCGATAACAATTTCTAATTATGCAAATTCACTTTCTTTAAATGCATTAACAGAAGCTTTACCTTCAATAAGTTTTATGTTTGAAAAAGCGTCATCGATAAAAACACCATCAAGTAGACACACTAGATTCTTTGAAGAAGTAAAAAGTATATTAGACAAAGATGTTGATTTTGAAGGTAGAAAAGAGTTAGTTAATTTTTTGGATCAAATTGAAAATAAAAAAATTAGCAGAAGCGAAATACAAAAATTTGTTCCATCTGCCTGGAATTCAATAAAAAATAATCTTATTGCTGTTCGACAATCTTGTTATTTTGATAATTATGAAGGTTACGGTCAAATATCAGTATTGCCTAATACTGGAGTAAATATATCTAATCAGAAAATAATAGAATTATGGAAAGAACTGGACATTTGGCTGAGTATAAGTCCTGTTAATGATATTAAGAAATGGGCTGTGGCAATTGATAAACTAAGTTTTGAAGAAATACTAGAAATAAGAAAACATCAAGGTTTTATGGCTAGTCTTAGAAAACTCTATCTTACTTACACTTTAAGTAAAGAAGAACAGCTAGATGCATTTTTATCTATATTAAGAGATGAATGGGCTCCACAACTTATTGATGCTACGCAACAAGTGACTAAATATCGTAAGAGAGAAGACAGGGTAATTATTAAGCGTTCTATCAAAGATATCAGTGAGAAAATCCCTTCTATCTTGAGTGATGGAGCTTCGATAATATCGAACAATAGTATTTCTATACCGACTTATACTAGGTCTCAGGAAATTATTAGATCTATCGCACATCAAATATTAATTTCACTCCAAAGACTAGAATTAGCTAAACAATCAATTATAAGATGTGTTAGAAAGCCACTGGATTAATTTAATCGACCTTATTTTAAGTTTATTTACCTGCACCTAGGTTATTATGATTTAGTGTACTAATCTACCAGTGTAGTAAATACGTCCATTTATTGCGTGTTATTTTTCAATGGAAATAATAGATCTATGTATAATAGGTGCTGGAGAAGTTGTTCGTGAGCGATATTCACTTGGTCTGGCGGCAACTAGAAACTTATCAAGATTTAGAGTTAGTTGGATTTATGACATCCTTCCAGTAAGTGAAGTTTCACTTACACTGCAAAAGTTTCCTAGTGCAGTATACACGCAGATACCTCGATCAGTTTCCGAAGCAGTACATCTGATAATTCAGGAAGTTCCCCCAAGTGCAGTAGTTATAATTGCTACGCCTGTGCAGTTCCATATTCCCTATGCCATTCAGATGCTAGGTAAATTTCGTCTTATTGCGGTTGAAAAACCTCTAACAAACTCACAGGAAGAGTATGCAATTTTTGAATCCTTAACAGATCAAATAAATCAATCGTATTTCCTTCTTTCTTACTACCTGATTGAGAAAGCACTCCCATACCTTATCTTCTGCTGTCCTGATTTTCATGTAAAGCCCTACATAGACTTGATAGAGCCTATAATTGAACCTGAGTTGCTTAGTGAATTACACAAGGAACTTGGCTTACCCCAGAAATTGGTGGCTTGTATCTTGGAAAGTGTTGGGTTTGCAGGTTCTTTAGATAATAGGAGTTGGGTACTTACACCTGAAGCAGGGGGAAATACTTGGGAAACATTATTTCACTTAACCTGTCTTGTTTCTGTTGGTTTTAAGAATGCCTCACGAAGATTTACTATTTTGCAAAGTTACAGAGGAGTCGTTAATGAAATCTCATCCATGTTTAATAATCAACTTCCCCAAGACACAGCTAATCTCGTACATCTTAAAACTGATGAGATCTCAGCTATTATTTTTGCTGCTAAGTACCTACACTCTAAATCTCATCAGCGTTGGCTAAAATTGGAATGTCAGGGAGGAGAAATGGTGATAGATTTCTCAAGTACTGTACTGACTGTCGAAACAAAGAGTTACAAAATTCAGTACCAGCTATCTGATCCTACTCCTTACGCTACCCAATTTTTCATTTTGAGTGAAATGCTAGAAAATTCTGCCATACCTTTTCCTCAAAAAGTATACACAGAAGGATTTATGCTTAATGCTCAGATATATGAGTTCAGTCAACGCTTCCGTCCTGAACTTTACGAAAAAGGTTTAAGTGCTAAAGTTTTAGCCAATTCCCTTGGTGCAGACAACAATCTAGGATTTTTGTGGGAGACACCTTATAATCTCCCAAGAATTAAAGCATAGGAATAGCAATGAAATATCCCTCAAAACTTTTATATCCTCTAGATATAGATCCACGTAACTCGGAATTTGCCGGACCATATGAAATCGGATACGAACATCTATTTCAACTATTTCCCAATTTAGACCATCAGTTTGTACCACTCGAAGTAGGTGCTATGATTGAAAATGGTGGTATTTCTCATCTAGAACTGACAATTCTTGCAGTTCTCACACGTTGGCTCCAACCTAAGCGAATTCTTGAAATTGGAACTTTTCACGGTTGGACATCGCACAACTTAGCTCTTCAATTAGATGATGATGCACAGTTAGTTACTATCAACCTTCCAGATGGTCAACGACCTCGTCTAAACTCGGATGCATGGAATGCACGTTATTTTCCAGTAAGTGAGCCGCAGCTTCTTTTCGAAGGTCATGCAACGGCTAATCGAATTATACAAATTAAGGCAGATACAGCGAATCTTAATGCCAATGACTTCAGCGATAAGTTTGACCTCATTTTTATCGATGGCTCACATTCATTCGCTTATGTTGAAAATGACACTCAACTGGCTCTTTCTATTGCCAATGAGAAAGCTATTATCCTTTGGCATGATTATGGAAAACCTGCTCATTGGGCTGGAGTAACAGAGTATTTACACCGCTCATCTCGTGAAGGAAAGTTATGGCCACTTTATTGGCTTCATTATACAGATCTGCAAACAAGCCTTGTTCTTTACATTCGTGGGCTCAAATTCAGTAACATCAGTATGTTACCGCCCCAACCCTGACTATTCACAATCGTTACAATAGCATCTCAGTTAATTACCAATTTACTTGCGGTATATAGCCTGACAGCAAATTCAGTAAATTCCAAATTATTGGAGATTAAAGTAAAAACAACGGCTACAGCCCTTGTCAACAAGGGGTTAAATAGCTTTACTTAATCCTAATTTAGGATCTTGGAAGATGCGATAGCCCAAACTATTAAGTAGCTTTAATTTCCCATGAATTCTATTTTTTTATAAAATAAAGCATCAAACCTCTATTCAATCAAAGTTTCAAAATTTAGCTTTGATTATTGTTTTACGAGAGAAACAAAACAGGATTAAAAACGTTGACTTAGTAAAAACATTCAGTCACTAACTTGAATTCTTATTGTGCCAGAGCAACCAACACCTAAACCTTTTCGTAACCGTCAAAGATTACCAAATCAACGATGGCAAATTTACGCACAGAAAACAGAACTAGCGCAAAAGTTGGCTCAAGCAATGAATTTGTCGCCTATCATCAGCCAACTCATGATCAATCGTGGTATTCAAACGGTAGCAGAAGCGCAAATGTTCCTCAATCCAGAGATTGTCACTTTACCTTCTCCACTTGATGAATTTCCTGATTTGGCGATCAGTATAGAATTGTTGGAAAATGCGATCGCCTCCCAAGAAAAAATTGTCATTTGTGGCGACTACGACGCTGATGGGATGACAAGCACTGCTCTACTGTTGCGCAGTCTCCAGTGGTTAGGTGCTGATGTAAAGTATGATATCCCCAGTCGGATGCACGAGGGTTACGGGATTAATAAGCGCATTGTTGAACAATGTTACAGCGAAGGCGTAAGATTAATTCTCACTGTAGATAATGGCATCTCAGCATTGGAACCAATTGCTCTAGCTAGAGAACTTGGGTTAAAAGTTATTGTCACCGATCACCACGATATTCCCCCACAATTGCCATTGGCTAACGCCATCCTCAATCCCAAACTGATTCCAGAATCTTCTATTTACCGAGGTGTTGCTGGTGTTGGTGTTGCTTATATTCTAGCAGTATCCCTTGCAAAACAAATGGGACAGACTCAAGGTATAGTAAGTCAAATGCTGGAACTTTTTACACTAGGAACTATTGCAGATTTAGCTCCCTTGATTGGTGTGAACCGGCGTTGGGTGAAACGGGGTTTACAGCAGTTACCTAAATCCAAGTTAGCTGGAGTACAAGCGTTGATTCAAGTGGCTGGGGTGCAGGGAGTTGGGAAAGCAGGGGAAGCAGGGGAGCAGAGGAGCAGGGGAGCTCTTGAGCAGAGGAGCAAGGGAGATAAATTGGTTGGTTCGGTAGGGAATTCACGAGAGGTAAAATCGTTAAAGCCGGAGGATATTGGGTTTCGGCTTGGTCCCCGAATTAATGCGATTGGGCGTATTGGGAACCCCCAGACTGTGATAGAATTGCTGACTACGGATGATATGGGGATAGCGCTGGAAAGAGCAATGCAGTGCGAATCTATTAACCGACAGCGCCAAGAGATGTGTACGCAAATTGAACAAGAAGCGATCGCGATTGTGGAGGAATTGTACCTTAAATCTCTACAGCAAGACCGTGTTTTGGTTATTGTAGAACATAACTGGCATCACGGCGTTATTGGTATCGTCGCTTCTCGCTTAGTGGAACGCTACGGTGTCCCAGTGTTTATTGGTACTTACGAAACAACAGGTGAAACGGATACGTCATCGGTTAATGTTAGTCAACATGTTCGGGGTTCTGCACGAGGAATTCCAGAATTTGATGTGTTTGGGGCTTTGGAATATTGTCGCGATTTATTAGGTAAATTTGGGGGACATAAAGCCGCCGGTGGGTTTTCTCTTCCAGCAGAAAATCTATTAGCATTGCGATCGCGCCTAAGTGAGTTCGCTAACAAGTCACTTGAAGTGCAACACCTCAAACCACTGCTTAAAATCGATACCCAAGTAAGCTTAGACCAAATCAATCAAGAGCTTTATCAAAAGCTTAACGTCTTAGAACCTTGTGGAATTGACAACCCTGATCCTGTTTTTTGGACACCCAATGTCCAAGTCGCTGAACAGGAAATTGTTGGCAAGGCGCATCTAAAACTGACGGTTGCGCAAAGTATTGATAATCAGTGGTACAAAATTAAGGCGATCGCGTGGCGTTGGCGAGACTATTTTCCCCTTCCATCGCGAGTCGATATTGCTTACAAGCTTAGAGAAAATCACTTTAATGGTAACACCACTATCGAGTTAGAGTTGGTAGGTCTTAGGCTTCCAACTCAGTCACATCTGTTTTTTACTTCACCACCAACTCCATTGAAAACCACTTTCAAGCACAATGAGCGCCAATATACTTGTGGTATTTATCACAACGGTTCTTCCCCAGAATTGAGAATTAAAAATTCTGAAGGGAAAGTTTTAGCTGTTCAGCCAGGAGAAAGTATCGGTTTACTAGGAACCAATCGTGAGGACGCCAAACAAATTGATGTTTTTCTCCCTCAATACGACGGTATTATCCAGGCTGCGCTTCAAGCTTTAGAATCTATCAGGTGTTAGTTGTTATGTGTTGCTTGTTGTACTAACCAATAACCACTAACACCTCGCTGTATTAAAGATCTCCGTTGCGGAATGCGAGTACGAAAATGACAGCTGGACCAGCTAACATGATTAATGCAACAGAGACTAGCTGGAAAATAACTTCCCAATTGACGCTACCTAACGCTTCAAACATTTTTCCTCCCAATAGTCTTAAAAAATTAAATAACAGAAATGCCAAACTTAAAATTCATCATATCTGGCAATTGTCCGCAAAATTTAATTTACTTAACAAAATTATAAGAAAGAATACAAAGGGATTAATCTATGCTGACTTGGCAATGTGTAAAAAAATGTGGAGCCTGTTGTCATCTCGATCCAGCAGATCGTCCAGACTTGCATGAATATCTATCTAAAGAAGAATTAGAAATATTTTTAGGTATGGTAGGGGAAGGTGGATGGTGTGTGAATTTTGACCACGACTCGCGAGAGTGTCGCATCTACCCAAATCGCCCACGTTTTTGTCGGGTAGAAGCAGAGGTATTTCAGGATATGTACGGTATTCAACCTGAAGACTTAAATGATTTTGCGATCGAGTGCTGTCATCAGCAAATAGAGGGGGTCTATGGCGATCAAAGTCAAGAAATGCAGCACTTTGACAAAGCAGTTGGCTTGTAATTAGGGAGCTAATCGCTGTAGATGAGGTTTAACCAAGTTGAGATTGTCTTATCATAAAAAAGAACGATCCAGAATACAGAATTCATGCTGACTCCTGACTCCTGACTCCTGAATTCTTCTTCATAACTTGGTTTCTAAATTTTGTCACAAAATCCCATAGGGTATTTTAAATTACATATGACAAGCCGACTCAGCGAAACCAAACCCCAAACTGAACTGATCATAAAATGGGAAGCTCTACCTAAAGATTTTCAACTAGAGGATGAACCAGTGGAGAATACAAGTCAGCCCTTGTTGGCTGGTGCTTTGCGCGAAAGCTTAGAAATCAGTGGTTTCATCCAACCACAAATGTTAATCGCTTCTAACTTTGGAATATGTGCAACAGTCAATGAGCAATTGGTGATTAAAGTGCCAGACTGGGTTTATGTTCCATCAGTCAGGGAAGTTATCAGTAATCGCAAAAGTTACACACCAATTTTAGAAGGAGAAATCCCATTAATTGTCATAGAATTTCTCTCAGATATAGATGGAGGAGAATATTCAGTCAAACGTACCTACCCGCCAGGAAGATGGTTTTTTTATGAACAGATATTGCAAGTACCTATCTATATAATCTTTTCACCCGATGGGGGATTGTTGGAATATCACCAACTTGAAGGCGAACACTATAAATTAAAGCTACCAGACGAGAATGGTCGTCATTGGGTAGAGCGGATGGGCTTATATTTAGGAACATGGCAAGGAACAAAAGAAGGGAGGACTGGTTATTGGTTACGCTGGTGGGATAAGAGCGGTAATTTGTTACCTTGGGCTGTGGAACAAATTGAACAGGAACGTCAGGAGAAACAAAGGCTAATTGCCTATTTACAGTCTCAGGGTATTGACCCAAATAATCTACCACCATTTGAATAGAAAAAGATAATTAGATATACTTAAAGTCAAAGGATACTCCCCAAAGCCTAGCCTTGCGTAAATCGCTAATTAGCATGAACAACACCAGTGACTGCATTTAAATTAGCCAGGGATTATAAATCCCTGTCTAAAAGCTAAATTCCTCTATAAGAGGAATGGAAACCAATGTTTGATAGTTCAATCTTCGATACTTTTGTGGCGTTAATTCAGTATTTATATTTAAAGGTGCAAGATTTGAGGTGAGAAAAGCTGTGTTTCCACTCAATTAGGTCAGTTTTCCCAAAAGTGAGGAAATACCAGAAGGCTGGGGAAGATTTACCCCATAGTAATTAACAGCGTTCTGGTTTTTAACTGTGATAGTATTAATTATCTGAAGGTAAAAAATATGTACATTCAACTTAAGCCCGAACAAGAACAATTTATTCAAGCACAAATGGCAAGTGGTCGATATGAGAATGCTGACGATGTTATCAACGAAGCCTTTAAGTTATTAGAAGAAAGAGAAAAAAGGCTGTCAGAATTGCAGCAAAAAATTGCAGTGGGAACGGAACGAATTGCACAAGGACGAGTTATAGATGGTGAGATAGTTTTTGCTCGTTTGCAAGAAAAAATACGTAAGATTGCAGAGAAGTCTGATGCTTCAATATCATCAGCCATAAATTTTAATTAGGCGATCGCTATGATTCTATTCCCCGCACTTGCTATATACTTACCCGATTTAAACTTGATTTTGCGCTAACCAAGCTCCTAAATCAGCCAAGCTATTAAAATCAAGCAAAGCTTCTGCTAAATCATCCAACTGCGTTGATTCTAAAGCTTGAATTTTCAATACCTCTGCAGGTGGAACAGTTCCAACTTTATGACGAAGGAGTCGCATTACAATCGATAATGCTTTTTCTTACTGAATGTCTTGATAAATTACAGATTTGCGCATAGCATCCTCCAATAGGAGTATTTTAACGAATTCGCTTATCTTTAGCAAGAGTAGCTTTGGCATACCCTTGCAGTTGGGTAAGACGGTTTGGATCTCCCAGCGATTCCCATTCGCCCTTTTCAAAGGACTCAAGTATTTCTTTCTCCTCAACATCGAGTTTACTCATAGTCATTACCTCTTCGTAGGCACTGCTTGGTTACTTAATAAGAAGTAGATTGGTGTCAATAAGTCATCATTGGCTCGTAGTTGCACGTCGATTGCTACTATACGGGAAGGCTCCCCTCAGATCTTGCACCTTTAAATATAAATACTGAATTAACGCCACAAAAGTATCGAAGATTGAACTATCAAACATTGGTTTCCATTCCTCTTCTAGAGGAATTTAGCTTTTAGACAGGGATTTATAATCCCTGGCTAATTTAAATGCAGTCACCCAATCAGTATCGTCGCGGTAGCATTTATATTTACCATTTTATTGGTGCAAGATATGAGTCCCAGCACACTGGCTCACTTTAGTGCGCTTTAGCGCAACTACAAACCTTTCAATCTATTTTACAAAAGTTTACATAGTTTGTATTTTTCGCGAAACGGCTTTACTTATTGCTCATATTATGCTTACAGTGGCAATCGCCCAACAACAAAGAGTTGCAATTTGTTAAAAAAACTGAGAAAATGAGAAGAATATGAAAACAACTTAGTAACAGAACTACTGCCTGTGAAACTTGATTATGCACCTTTGAGCCTTACTGGTAACTATCAGTCTGAGAGCAAGCCAGAACTAAAAGACGATATTGACTCGAATTTAACTCTTGAAGAGGCTGCTGATCTCAACGAGCAACCTTCCCTAGATCTCTCTTCAACAACTGAGCGTCCTCAAAAGCAGCAATCAGCAGCAGTAGTCTTTGTAACTACGTTTTGCACTATTTTTCTAGCTGAGATTGGTGACAAGACTCAACTGTCAACCTTATTAATGAGTGCAGAATCCCATTCTCCTTGGGTAGTTTTTCTAGGATCTGCTGCTGCGCTTGTAACCACCAGCTTTTTAGGTGTGGTTTTAGGAAATTGGATAGCTAGCCGTCTGTCTCCTAAGATTGTGGAAAAAGCAGCAGGGACGGTATTGCTGTTGATCTCTGTACTGCTGTTTTGCGATGTATTCCTCGGTTAACGGACTCTAAAATATTATGGACTGGCATCTTTTAGGATTAAGCTTTATTACAGTTTTTTTATCAGAATTAGGTGACAAAAGTCAGTTAGCGGCGATCGCGCTTTCTAGTCGTTGTCAATCTACCCCCCGCGCTGTGTTCTTAGGTACAGCTTGCGCATTACTTTTGACTAGCTTATTAGGTGCTTTGGCTGGGGGAGTCGTTGCAGAATTTTTCCCAACAAGGTTATTGAAGGCGATCGCAGCAATTGGATTTGCTGTTCTTGCTATACGCTTACTGTTTCTTAATGAAAGCGATTAGTTGATATGATCTAACTTTATGTATGAATTCTCATAATCTACCATTGCCTGCTGGCAATTCCAATTCAGCACTCTGTCAAGCAATTGCACACATTATTGCTCAAAGTCCTCAACAGCGAATTACCTTTGCGCAATACATGGATACAGTGCTGTATCATCCGGTTCATGGTTACTATTCCACAAAGGCAGTTAACCTAGGAAAACAGGGTGATTTTTTCACTTCTGTGCATCTTGGTGCTGACTTTGGTGAGCTGCTAGCAGTGCAATTTGTCCAAATGTGGGAAATTTTAGGAAAACCCAGCCAATTTTCTTTGGTGGAAATGGGTGCTGGACAAGGATTGTTAGCACTCGACATTCTGAACTTTATTGAGCAGAAGCATCCATTTTTTTTCAAAGCAGTTGATTATATTATTGCTGAAAAGTCAAATGCTTTAAGACAAGAACAACAGGAACGCTTACGAAAATATCCTGTACGCTGGTGCAACCTTGAGGAGATACCAAACCAATCAATAACTGGTTGCTTTTTTTCTAATGAATTGGTGGACGCTTTGCCAGTTCATCAGTTTATTCTACAACAACGATACTTGCAAGAAGTGTATGTAACCACTCGGCATGAATCTTCTGTGCCTACGAGCAAGGAAGCAGCAAGTGAAGTTGAATCATCTAAGCAAGTTACACAACCTCTAAGAACTGAATTTGTAGAGGTTATCGGAGAACTCTCTACGAATGAAATAACTCAATATTTCGATTTGATTGAAGTCAAGTTTGATCCAAATACTTATCCAGATGGTTACCGCAGTGAAGTGAATTTAGCAGCTTTACATTGGTTAAGTACGGTAACAGAGCGCTTACAACGTGGTTATATATTAACAATAGATTATGGCTATCCTGCTAATCGCTTCTACAATCCCAGGCGATCGCAAGGAACACTACAGTGCTATTACCAGCATCAGCGCCACAATAACCCCTATGTTAATATTGGGCAACAAGATATAACCGCCCATATTGATTTTACTGCTTTGGAGAGATGGGGTGAGCGTTGCGGATTAGATAATATTGGCTTTACTCAACAAGGATTGTTTTTAATGGCGTTGGGTTTAGGCGATCGCATCGCAAAACTCTCCCATAAAGAGCAGCCATTATCTGACGTACTGCGTCGCCGAGATGCACTACACCAACTCTTAGATCCGATGGGACTAGGAGGCTTTGGTGTGCTTGTTCAAAGTAAAGGTCTAACTAATATAGAAGGTACACAACCCTTAAAAGGGCTTATTGTACCAGAGCAGATTTAAACGTTCAGATTTTCTATTTAAGTCCAGATTAGCTAACATAGCAGCAGTGATCATAATCAAAAAAATAGAAGGCTAATAACTATGTCTGCTCATGACTTTTTGATGCTAATTACCTTACTAACGCCCGGTATTTTACTTTCTGTATTGATTATGGCTTCTTTTGCAGCAGGCGGTTGATACAGCTAATTTGCAGCTATATTCTACAGGACTGAAACGTAAAATTATTGTAGTGCGGGCCCGAAAGCCCGCGTCCCATGCAAAAATTCAACAAGGAGTCAAAATTCTGACTCCTGACTCCTGAATTCTGAATTCTTACTAACTAAAACCCATTTTGCCTTATGGCTTACTCTTTCTCTGCCTATTTCCTACTAAATTAGTAAAGAGATCGCTCTATTAAGGGAAGGTAAACAATGAAGGTGGCATTTCTAGGAACTGGACTAATGGGAGTGCCGATGGCTCAAAGGTTATTAGCAGCAAATATACCGCTAATTGCTTATAACCGTACTCCAGAAAAACTAGAACCGCTAAAAGCGGCTGGTGCTGAAACAGTGGAACGTCCTCACCAAGCAATTCGCGCTGCTGACTGTATCATATTGATGCTAACTAATGCTATGGCTATTTATCATGTGCTACTTTCAGATGGGTCGTCGTCAAATCTGGTAGGACGCACTGTGATCCAAATGGGGACAATTACGCCTACAGAAAGTAAAGAAATTAGAAATGCAGTAGTTACTGCTGGTGCGCAGTATATAGAAGCACCTGTGCTAGGCAGCATTCCAGAAGCAGAGGCTGGTAAACTAACTGTTATGGTGGGTGCGTACCCCGAACAATATCAACGCTATTTAAATTTATTAAAAAATTTCGGTCCAGATCCTATATATGTAGGTCCTGTAGGAACTGCTGCTGCACTAAAATTAGCCTTAAATCAACTTATTGCTTCTTTGACAACTAGCTTTGCACTGAGTCTAGGTTTTGTTCAGCGTCAGGGTATTGATGTAGATTTGTTTATGCAAATCTTGAGAGAGAGCGCTCTTTATGCACCAACTTTTGATAAAAAGTTGCAACGGATGCTAGATGGTAATTATGGTAATCCTAACTTTCCAACGAAACACTTGATGAAAGATACTGATTTGTTTATTACTGAAGCCAAATCAGTGGATTTAAATGTCAGTAGTATTGAGGGGGTACAGCAAGTTTTGGAAGCGGCGATTAAAATGTCGTTGGCAAATGCCGATTATTCGTCACTCTTCTGTGCAATCAATTCAGACTCAATGAGTTTAGAGGAGTAGCGCCGCTGCGCGAAAGTCAAGCATTCAAAAGTCAAAAGTCAAAAGTGTTATAAATCAAGGCTGATGGCTGTTTGAGATGGTTGGTTTATTTACGCTGTGCCGTAGTAGTTTATTAACTTTGTAGTGCGGATAGTATGCGATCGCTTATAGTCCAACGGTTAGAATCAGGTTTAATCCAACGCTTCTCATCAGGGTTGTAATCACGCTGATTAGTGAGTACTTGCTGCAAGTCTTTCTTTTGTTCATCATTAAGCTGAGGTATCATTTTATGCGCAGCTCGCAACGCACTAGTTTGTTCAAATGCTGTTTGAGAATAATTGATAATGTGTAGAACTGACTCAAAATAAATCGGATCTCCAGACCACTCTGTAATGGAAAGTCCCTGCAATCGCTTCCCTTGATCGCTTGATTGCAGAAAGTCAAGAACCTCTTTTGCAGAAAAATCGACTTTTGGGGCTAAAGCACGCAATCGTCCAGTTATAGACTCCATTTCAAATGTACGCTGTGGACTAGAAGGCATCAACCTTCTCACTTCCTTATAACGTTCAGCTAAACGCTCCATTTGCTGTCGAATCTCAGATCCAGAAAAACGAGATGCATATACTTTTTGACATTCGTGACGGACTTTGCGTACCTCCTGTTGCTGTGTTAGGGGAGCTACATCTTCTCCCTGCTTAGTCTGCTCAATAAGAAACCCTAGAGAATCAGAACTTAAGGATTGTAATATAGGTACCACACTTGAGTTAGTAATTTCTACCCCAGGTGTCTTGAGCGCTCCTCCAGATAAAGCGAAAATCTTTAACACAGATGGTAACCAAGTCAGTGCCAGAAAAATTGCTGTTGTATTCGTTACCTGAAATTTTATCGAGAGTTGTTTGTCTTTGCTGATTTGAAATGTACTGAGGACTATAAAAATAGTGGTAATAATTAACCAATTTCTCGGAAGAACCACAATCTGTTTTAGTACCCATTCAACTGCTTCCGGGAAAATCTTACCGTTCTGTGCTTTTGTATCTAATTTAGTATCCATAGCTTAACTTCTATATATAAAGTAGTCAGGAGACAGAATTCAGGAGTCAGAATGATTATTGGTTTAAAACCTTGTCTACTCCTTACCGAAACAGAGGTTGAATATATCTATAAAACGCCATCCCCGTATGGGTTGCGTATTCTGACTCCTGACTCCTGAATTCTGAATTCTATTTATTGGCTTTAGCATAAGTACGAGTCATTTTTTGAAAATCATGTAAATTCGTAAGTTCTGACCATTCAGGAAAAATCACTCTGATGTTATTATCCTTTGCAGCCCTGAGAATATAACTCCGCAGATGAGGAGATCCTAATGGAAATGTATCTTCTGGTAAACAGGTGAGGAGATGTTGAGCACGCTCATAAAATGAGATTGCTTCTTCATTATTATGAGCATTTCGGTAAATAATTCCCTGAACTTCGGTGTATGTTTCTTGTTGCTCATAAAAATAGCGTGACCAAACTTGAGTAACAGGACGTTTCTCCGACTTTGCTAGGGACGCTTCGTTTGCACCAGCTAGCATTGCACCGCTATCTCGGATATCGAGTAATTTTAAGTCAGTTTTAGGAGTAAGGATAGCAAACTGGTACTCATGTGTAATTTGTGCAGCTTCTGGTGTATCGCCAAAAACTTCAACAAGACAACTAGAAAATTTAGGTGCAACGTAAGATATTCCGCGTTCTGAGTCTTCACATGGCTCACAATTGAGTGGCTCATAGTCAACACCAGGAGGATTTCCTCGATGATGGTCGAAACGAGAATGTGGACCCCAAAAACGAAAAGAAACAGCAGTAGGACAATATTTGAGACGAAAAATTTTATAAAGTTTTGTACTCTGGTTTATAGTATAAAATTGAGGATTAGCATGGTTAGGGGTAGAATGTGAGGGCAAAATGATTCTTACCAATTTGTTCACTCCTAAATCTGATTGACTGACAAAATTTTGATACTTAGGAGCATTCCAGAAAATAAATTACCCGATGTAGTACGGCTATGAAAGCCCGCTTAGCGAGCAAGACGCTCGCAACAGAGGGGATATTTTTTCGTAGAAAACGCCTTAACAGTTTTAGATTTGTTAAGAGTTAGTTAATATTAAGCTAACAGCCTTGTCATTAGCTAGCTTCACAGCGTACCTAAGTAATTCCGGAAAAATTTGCCTTACTTTCAAGAAGTAGCAGTATTTCTTCGTAAAATTTTCTCGCTCAAGCAGTTTGGCTATATAATTCCCACAGATTTTGCTTCATTAAGTACCTCATCTTTCTGGTTATTTTTTAAGGCTTGTAGAGGACTAAGTCCATTGAATGCTCGGTTTGGTTGAGTTAACCAACTAATCTTTGAGAAATTGGGAACGTCGAGAGCCTTTAAGACGTCTGGTAATCCAGCAACTACACCATCGGGACCTTTAGGATCAAATTGCCAACACGGAAACTTCCACACGCCATTATCTTGAATCGCAACTAAGCTGTTCTTTTTCAGGCGATCATGAGGTGTTTGGCGACTTTTCGTATTTAGGAGTTTTGCTACTTCACTCGCTGTTAATGAGTTTCTGAGTAATTCTTGTCTCCATTCAAAGAAGTTTTTGAAGGCAGAATTTTCTAATTCTCGTCGCTCTTGATCATCGATTGGCTCGACACCAAGTTTTGCTGCTAACTCAGTTTCCACCTGAGACATCTGACGTCGATTAACCATTTGATCAATTTGATCAACCAAGTCTCTAATCTCATCAGATTTTAAACGGTTGAGTACTTGAACAGCTTTTGCTATGAGTTCAAGTCTCTGCTGAGTTACAGGCTTTGTATTAGAAGTGTGTATTTTTTTTGTTACTGGCTCTGTAAAAGGAGCATCTATTGTTAAAGTAATCGCAGTCATATTCTTACCTTGGTTAACATTACTATCTATTTTTACTTGAGGGTCATAGTACATAATTACTATTTTGGACATGTTTTGGTTGACTGTAAGAGATGTCCAATTCCTCTTTCCTCTAGATTCGCACTCTCTTGTATGAATTTCGGTAAGATTAGGGCTTATTTTTTGTATGATATAGGTATAAGATATGTATGACTTTTGAGAGCTTCTACATGATAATCTGTAGAGGTACTACTAAGGTGATTTACACCGAATAAATATACCACCGCCGTTGGTTTCGACTTCGCTCAACCAACTGAGGGATCGTGAGTTGAGCGAAGTCGAAACTCGCACTCCCCAGGTATTTTCTTTCTCGCAAATCACCTAAAGTCAGGTAACAACTGTCGTTGAGATTAGACAAGCAACTGAAAATGACTGGGCGATCGCTCCAAGCATCTGTTGAAGGTATTACAAAAGCAAAAGCTGCACTCATCCGTTATTCACTCACCCAGACAGAGTTAGCAGCAGGGCTCAGTATTACCCGTCAACCAGTCAGCAAATTTTTCCAAGGTAAACCAGTTGATCGCCAAATTTTTGTCTTAATCTGTGAAAGGCTTAACTTAGACTGGGATGAAATCGTCGCTTCATCATCTCTCCCAAATGCAAACCATACAGCAAGTAGTAGTCAAATTGATAACGCGGTTCAGAGTGTACGCGCAACAATCTACAAAAGTACTCTAATGCGTTGTAGCCCGATCCGGGTGTTGGATATGAACAAGCCAGTAAATCTCAAGGATATCTACACTAATGTCAATGTATTGGATAAAATCGCTGGACGACGGCGCAAGGAAATAGATGAATTAGTACAAGATCCAACAAGGGAGTGTTCTGGACTATTAATATCTGGACTGGAAGCAGTTGAGAAATATCCCAAGTTAATAATTTTGGGAAAACTAGGAGCCGGTAAAACTACGTTTTTAAGGTATCTAGCAATTCAATGCCTTCAAGGTGAGTTTCATTCTCATCGAGTACCAGTTTTTGTTTCCTTAAAAGACTTTGCTGAGGCTGTAAATAATCCAGGGTTATTAGAGTATATCTCCATTTTTGTGGTCAATGGCGAGCAAGATAAGGACTCGACTGACGTTTCAGTAACAAAACAATTATTAAGTCATGGTAGAACGCTGATTTTACTTGATGGATTGGATGAAGTTAGAAACGAGGACACCCACCGGGTATTCAAGGAGATTCGAGAGTTTTCTGACCGTTTTCCAGATAATCACTTTATTATCACTTCTCGCATTGCAGCAGTAGAATATAATTTTGAGTCTTTCACTGAAGTGGAAGTTGCTGGTTTTGATGAGCAGCAGATTGCTGATTTTGCAGCTAAATGGTATCGCTCAAAAACAACAATTAACTTTTTGCAAAAGCTGGCAGAAAATCAATTACTTAAAGAACTGGCGACTAACCCTCTACTACTTGTCCTCCTGTGCTTAGTATTTGAGGAAAGAAACGATTTTCCTGTTAATCTTGCAGAACTTTATAAAGAAGTACTGGATGTGTTACTGAAGAAATGGGATGCGAAGCGGTGTATACAAAGAAACCAAGCATATCAAGGACTTTCTGGTGAGAGGAAGGAAGACTTGCTGAGCGAGATTGCTTGGAGTACTTTTGTGAAAGGCGATCGCTTCTTCAAACAAAAAGTCCTAGAGCAGCAAATTAGGGACTATATTGATAATCTTCCTGATGCCAACACTGATCCACAAGCACTGCAAATCGATACTGAAGCTATTTTAAAATCTATTGAAGCGCACCACAGTTTACTCATTGAGCAAGCAAAAGGGATTTACTCCTTTCCTTTTATTGCTTTACATGAATATCTTGTTGCCCGAAAAATTGTTTCCTCTAGATCTTCCCAAGCTGAAAAAGCTTTGGAAAACCTAGCTACTCATATTACTGAAAACCGCTGGCAGAATGTATTTTCGCTTACATTAGAAATGTTACCAAACCCAGATTATTTGTTGCAGTTAACCAATTCGCGACATTCCCCACCTTCTAAGTAGAGTAAGGATGAATAGCAGCAAATAAAGAAGCCACCCTCGCACGCAATACTGTCTACTTTTACCAAAAACTTTCGTTGATAAACTACACTACCAATACTGCACGGGTTTTGGAAAATTGTAGGTTGGGTAGAGCGCATAAGCGTTACCCAACAAATGCCGATAAATGTTGGGTTTCGTTCCTCAACCCAACCTACATTAGATTTAAGTTTTTGGCAAAACCCGTGCAGTATTGACTAGACTACAGATTAAAAAAGGTTCTTGGTTGCGCTGTCTTCGCCATAAATCAGGATGTGTAGTCAAAACAATTCAAAATTCAAAATAAGGCAAATAACAATGGTAAACGATGAACAAAAGCCGTCTCCAGAAGAAAAATCGTTAAATAATCAAGCTTCTTATTCTGAAAAAACTCACAGACTTCTTGCAGTGAGTCAGTTTCTTAAATCAATCAGCCCTATAATTTGGACAGTAGTTATTTTGATTGTTGTAGTTAGTGTATGGGGCAGAATTTCTATTGGCAGTATAGGAGGAAAGTATATTTCTAAACCATCTAGCGATACAACACATGGACGAGTGGTAATTACCGTTCCATCAGTTCCTCCTCAAATCAATCGTGACGTCATACTTGCTCTTAAGAATGCACGTGCTAGTTCTGAAAAGTATGCGTCTGAAAAACTAGATGAATGGATGAATCGATTGAAAGAGCGTGTCGATAACGACTTCTTAAATTGGTACTTTAATTACTTTACTCAACTGGATCTTGGATTTCAAGCTATGATCACGGACTTTTCGTCAGCGATCGCTCGTAGTTTCAATCCAAATCAGCCAACGGCACAAGAACAAAAAGCACAGAAGATCACTGAGGAATTTCAAAGAGAATTCACAAGGCGTGTATTAAAACCAGAAATAGCACAAATTAAATTAGAACGGTTTACTCGGGAGACTATAAATACTTATGTCTCTAAACTGAGTGAACAACTAGCAGGAATCCAAAGCGAATATAAAATTCCTCAAGCTGACTGGGAGCGATACCTCAGCGGAGTGTCAACAACCATCCTGGATAGTACAGGTAATAACCAAGATCTCTCACTAAGAGTATTATCACGCGGAACAGAATATTTAGTTGCCTTACCTTTAAGTAAAGCTACAGTAAAACTGGGCAGCGGACTAGCTACCAAATTTGCAGAAACTGCAGCAACAAAAGCAGGTGCCAAGATTACTGCAAAAATATCAACTAAAGCTGCTGGTAAGGTTGCAACTGAATTTTCGCTTCCTACTCTTTCAACTATAGGATTAGAGTTAATAGATCCTTTAGCTGCTGTGGGTATCCTTGCTTGGGATATATGGGATAACTACCATACTGCTCAGATAGAAAGACCAAAAATGCGCGAAGCTATCTTAGAGTATTTAGATGAAATGAAGCAGGTGCTATTGTACAATCCTCATGACAGCATTATGTCAACAATTTATAGTTTTGAAGGAAGCCTAATTGACAAACTAGCAGAGAATAAAGTTAATAATAATCCTGTATCAGCTCAGCCGTAACGCAGCGTCTAAAGTCAAGGTACACCTTCAATTGCTAATAACTTGTGACAGTTATGGGTGCGGAATATGGGTTATAATCCAATACATTTAAGTTAAAGAAGTTCCGTAGGTTGGGTTGATTCATATCTTGCACCAATAAAATGATAAATATAAATGCTACCGCGACGATACTGATTGTGTGACTGCATTTAAATTAGCCAGGGATTATAAATCCCTGTCTAAAAGCTAAATTCCTCTATAAGAGGAATGGAAACGAATGTTTGATAGTTCAATCTTCGATACTTTTGTGGCGTTAATTCAGTATTTATATTGAAAGGTGCAAGATTTGAGTTAACTGAACCGTATTGGGTTATAATCAACAAAAAAACTTCACTGGAGGGACTATCCTCCTCTTGATTGAACTGTTAATTTTTATGAAAAAAATATAAGAATTTTGTTGTATGACTGTTAGCCAATCTTACCCCTATCTTTCACCAGAAGAATACCTGGAGAGTGAAAAATCTAGCCCAATTAAACATGAATATATCCAAGGGCAGATTTATGCAATGGTAGGGGCAAGTGATGCTCATGTAACAATTACAGCTAACTTAGTTACCCTGTTGAGGAATCACATTCGCGGAACTGGTTGTCGTGTTTACGTTTCTGACATGAAAGCACGCATCGAATCTCTGAATCTTTTTTACTACCCTGATATCATGGTGACTTGTGATCAACGAGATACAAATTTTGAATATTTCAAACGCTATCCCAGCTTAATTATTGAAGTTCTATCACCCTCCACCGAAGCTTTAGACAGAGGTGATAAATTTAGTGACTATCAAGAATTAGAAACGTTGCAAGAATATGTTTTAATCAGTCAAAACCGTCAGCGTGTTGATTCTTTCCGGCGCAATGCACAAAACAGATGGGAGCTTTATAGTTATAGGGGAAATCAAGAATTACACTTTACCAGCTTGAATTTTTCTTGTTCTCTAACCGATGTTTATGAGGATGTATCCCTAAGCGAAACTTTTAACCGTTAATTTAATGAATACCCACCCATCTTTTAAACCTCCAACTCACCCAAAACTAAAACCCGCAACTTTGTCACCCGCTTTAAAGCTACATCATTTGTTAAAAAAGCCTCACAACCAGCAGCAATAGCTGTTGCCAGCTGTAAAGCACCCGGCAACTTCAACCCATAACTGATCCGTAAATCAGCTGCTTGTTGTCCAATTGCTGCATCAATATTCACGAATAAAATCCCCTCCGTTCCCGTCAACAAATCCATAAATCTCTGCTGCACTTCTATCTGCCTCAACCGCATAGGTAAAGTTACACATTCCGCCAATGTTACAGGAGACACCACACCAACTATATGCCCTTGTCCTATCAAAGTAAATATCTCCCGTACTACCTCAGCAAAAGCAGGTACAGCTTCCACATAATAAATTACAGGAGAAGTATCCAAGAAAACTTTAGTCCATCCTCTAAAGCATCATTAAGTTTCATTGAGGCTGTTTCCATGCTTCGCGCTCTTCCCACTCATCCCGTATCTGAGAAACCCATTGTTGAGCATCTTCACCCTCTAGCAAATTGGGAGCTATCCCATAAAAATCAGTCACCTTATGCTTAGGCTTTTGAGTTACTGCAACAGAATCAACAGACTGCTTAATCTGCTTTACCAAATGCTCTAATACCTGCATTTGTTCAACTAAATTTAATTGATCGATTTCATTTAAAACCCGCTCAATTGAAAGGCTCATTATTTTTCTCGCTATCTAAAATCCGCTTATTTCAAGCCTGATCGCTCTACTAAAGAAAGGTTAACAATGAAGGTGGCATTTCTATAATATTCCAATAAGCAGGGATGCTCCAGTTCACGAGAGGCTTGCTCACTTCACAGGACAACTCATTGGAGTACTACTAGAAGTAGTCTTAGATACAGAGGAAATAAGAGTGACTTCGCCTTTATCATTGAACACCCAACCAGTAGCAGGCACAATTTCTATTGGTTTAGGTTTAATTTTAGCAGCGCGAGTCTTGGGCGGACGTTGCTGTGCTGTGGTTACTGGTAGACGAGTGTCCGACCAAATCGCATCAGAACTCAGCGTTTCGTAAGGGTTGGGTGGTAAACCACCGCGTCCAGTGACAGCAAAGTTACTACCACCATTAGCTTCATCAAAAGCCGCGCAGCTAGAGGAGACTAGCTTAGGAGTATTTTCGCTGACTGTGGGTAGGGTAATCAAACCTTTGCTGGGGTCAACATCAGGTGTGTTGATTTGCACCGCCCCGCTTAACTCCGGGTTTTGCTGAGAAACGGCAGTGATGTTATTTGTTGGTAGTTGACGCGGATCTACATCAGATGGACGTAGCTTTTTTAAGTCTTGCAAACTCAAGGGCGCTATGTTAAAAATGCCAGCAGCATTAATCGTGATTCTTCCACCACTCCCACTGAATGCATTGGCTGTGATGTCAGTATTTTCGCCACGAACAGCAATCACAAAAGGGGTATTGATGGTGATGTTACCGCCATTGCCTTTAGATTGAGTTGTTCCCGCAGTTGTAGAAATGCTGCTGTTACGACGCAAAAGTAAATAGTCTGCGGCTTTTAAGTTAATATTTCCACCATCACCAGAGCTAGTTGATGCGGTAATAGTACCTTGATTATCTAGTTTGATAGAACGAGCATTAATGTTAATGTCTCCAGCCTTGCCTATACCGACAAACCCTTGTTCTGCACCAACTTGAGTAGATATTCCGCTAACAGAACCATCAGAACTTATGCCATCAACAGAAAATGTACCACCAGCATTAACTGTGACATTTCCTGCGTTTCCCATTCCAACAGTATCAGATCTAATTTGAGCGCCATTCGTTAAAGTAATATCACCAGTTGTATTAATTTGGAAATTGCCTGCATTTCCTTTGCCAATAGTTGGGGTAAATAATCGAGACTTATCAGACAAGGAGAAATTACGCCCGGAAATTTCAATATTTCCGCCACTACCAACTGCATTTTGTCCGACAGTACTATTCAGGGAACTTTGTTGCGAAATAAAAACATTCCCTCCGGCATGAATTGTGATATTGCCTGCATTTCCTCGTGTGTCGGTGGAAGTTTCTATAGAAGCATTATTTTTGAGGGTGAAATCATCGATTGTACTAATCGAAATGTTGCCTGCGTTGCCTACAGCACCACTTAGAGGTGTGCCACTTAAGAATGCACCATCGGATAACAAAAAACTACGTGATCGGATCTCAATATCACCGGCGTTACCCATCCCTGGACTTAATATGCCGCTAGCAACCCCACTAGTTGTATTTTCACCACGTCCGGAAATAGAAACAGCACCCCCTGAGCGAATTGTTATCTTACCAGCATTTCCTTCACCTTGCGAGAAACCACTTACAAAAGCACCCTTGCGGATAGAAACATCATTCGCTGTATTGATTAATATATTGCCAGCAGAACCTTTCCCACCAAGGTTATTAGCAGTAACTTGAGACTCATCGGTTAAAGAAAAGGAACCAGCTTGAATATTAATATTTCCAGCATTGCCCACCGCTCCTTTTGCCACATTACTCAAAATGTAACTACTTGCTAGAGAAACACCATTAGATGCTTGTATAGATATGCTCCCTGCATTCCCCTGGCCAAAAGTGCTGGAGTTTAGTCGAGCAGCATTACTCAGTTCAAAAGAGCCAGCTTTAACATTGATGTTGCCCCCATTACCAGTTGCACCCATCTCCACATTGCTAAAAATTGCACTAGATAGTTGACTATTTACCCCAGTAATAGTCAACTTACCTGAAACATCAAGATTGACATTCCCTGCATCACCGCGTCCAGCCTGAAAATTTCCATCAGCTTTGTTTACAGAAGTTTGTAATTGAGCACCTTCAGTCAGGGAGAGTGACCCGGCTTTGATATTAATATCACCACCATGACCAACACCTCCACTTTGCACAGTGCTGAAAATATCACCGTTAGCAAGGGAAACAGCATTAGATGTTTGTATAGATATTCTCCCTGCATTGCCCTGCCCAGAAGTGCTGGAATCGAGTTGAGCACCATTACTCAGTTCAAAGGAGCCTGATTTAACATTGATGTTACCCGCACTACCAGTTGCACCCGTCCCTACATTGCTAAAAATTGCAGTTGGAAATCCATTATTTACCCCAGTAATAGTAACTTTACCTAAAACCTCAAGATTCACATTCCCTGCATTGCCCTGCCCAGAAGTGCTGGAATCGAGTTGAGCACCATTACTTAGTTCTAAAGATCCTGATTTAACATTGATGTTACCCGCACTACCAGTTGCACCCGTCCCTACATTGCTAAAAATTGCACTAGGAAGCCCAGTAATAGTAACTTTACCTGAAACATCAAGGTTGAGATTCCCTGCATCACCGCGTCCAGCCTGAAGATTTCCATCAGCTTTGTTTACAGAGGTTTGCAATTGAGCACCTTCAGTCAGGGTTAGTGATCCAGCTTTGATATTAATATCACCACCACGACCAATACCCCCACTATCTACATTGCTGAAGATGGTTGTGTTTTTTCCTGCAAGGGAAACAGCATTAGATGCTTGTATAGAGACACTCCCTGCATTCCCCTGCCCAAAAGTGCTAGAGCTTAGTCGAGCACCATCACTCAGTTCAAAAGAGCCAGCTTTAATGTTAATGTTACCCCCATTACCGATTGCATCCGTCTCCACGCGGCTAAAAATTGCACTAGGAAGTTCATTATTCACCCCTGTAATAGTAACTTTACCTGAAACATCAAGATTGACATTCCCTGCATCTCCACGTCCGGCTCGAAGATTTCCATCAGCTTTGTTTACAGAGGTTTGCAATTGAGCACCTTCAGTCAGGGTGAGTGATCCAGCTTTGATATTAATATCACCACCATGACCAATACCCCCACTTTCTACATTGCTGAGGATGCCTGTGTTTTTCCCAGCAAGGGAAACAGCATTAGATGCTTGTATGGAGACATTCCCTGCATTTCCCTGCCCAAAAGTGCTAGAGCTTAGTTGAGCACCATTACTGAGTTCAAAGGAGCCAGCTTTAACATTGATGTTGCCCGCGTTACCAGTTGCATCCGTTCCCACATCGCTAAAAATGGCACTAGAGAGTCCATTATTTACCCCAGTAATAGAGACTTTACCTGAAACATCAAGATTGACATTCCCCGCATCACCACGTCCAGCCTGAAGAGTTCCATCAGCTTTTTTTACAGAAGTTTGTAATTGAGCGCCTTCAGTCAGGGTAAGTGATCCAGCTTTGATATTAATATCCCCACCACGGCCAATACCCCCACTTTCTACATTGCTAAAGATATCACCGTTAGCAAAGGTAACGGAGTTTGCTTGGATAGATATACTCCCTGCATTTCCCTGCCCAAAAGTGGTAGAACTCAGTGCAGCACCATTACTTAAGCGTAGCGACTCCGTTGTGATGCTAATATCACCAGTTTTTCCAGAGGACTGTTCTAACAAAGAATTGCTAATAAAACTTTGTTCAGTCAAATTTGTGGTGCCTGTTGCGTTAATTTCAACATTTCCGCCTCGGCTATCTGCCGTACCCAACCCGCTCTCAATTCCCGCTCGCAGTTTACTTTGTCCTGCCAAGTTCAAGTTTCGCGCTTGAATTTTGATATCCCCACCATTCGCACCACGAACGTTGAGTTCTGCTCCATTGTTGAGAGATACATCTGCACGTTCTACACCATTAGGAACAACCGAAGTGAGGCTATTCCCGACAATATTTAATCCCACATTTCCTGGTGCGGCTAATCCAGTAAGTTCAATGTTGCCACCATAAGCTCGCAGTCCACCGCCATCAATGTTGATATTTCCACCAACTAACAGTAAACTTTTCCCATCAGGAACTCTCAACCCTGTGACATTTTGATTTGTAAGATCCTGCTGTGCGGGTGCAATTGATTGATTGGTAATCACCCCTGGATTAGTTTGAGTGAATAACAATGCTGAAGGGTTGATTGTCAATAGCGGTGTTGGTGTATTAGGGGTGGAGGCGCTAAAAATTCCCAGGTTGCCAAATTGAATGGCGTTAGCTGTAGAACCAACAAACGAACCACCCACATTTAACTGAGCATTACGCCCAAACACAATCCCGCTAGGATTGAGAAAAAACAAATTCGCAACACCATTAGCACGAATTATCCCGTCAATATTTGAGACGGTTCCTCCTGTTACCCGGCTAATAATATTTTGAATATCCAAGCCATTGTTAAAATAAGCCGTACCGCCAGTCTGGACAGAAAATGTTTGGAAACTGTGGAATAAGTTGCGTCCGGCTTGTGTTCCGCCAGTAATATTAAAGGTGCTGCCATTGATTGTGACACTAGAATTATTTGGTAAAGTTGTATCTGGTGTAATCTGAGCTACGGCACAATGGGCGGTCAATACGCAAGCACTACCAAAAATAATTCCCAATAACTTACGCCCACGACGGCAACTGGTCTGGATTTGCAACATTCCACTCTTCCTAAAAATCTTCCTAACGCAGAATCAGTCTTGAGTAAACCATGATTCCAGTGTTAGTCAATAGAGTGTTTTGTGCTATCTGTCATTTCTTTTACAAAACTTCATCAAAACTTTTTATTTCATCTCGGGCTAATCACTCACGCTTAAAAGTCAAGCGATCGCTTGGCTAGTAAAGATTGACGAAGTTTTGTACAAGTATTTATGCTTACTGAGAAGGGCGATCGCGCTAAACTTGATATTAACCACTAGCAAGCTTTAAAATCTCTATTTATCTTCCTTCCACTGCCTCATCAAAAATTTTGATTTGTTGTGGAGTCAAATCGTTGAGAGTTCCGGAAACGGCTTCTAAAACTAAAAGTTTATCAATTCTACGTATCAATTCATCATCACGGATAGCTCTAAATTCTTCAGGCGAAAACTCACCAAAAAGATTCACTAAGTGTTCAATCCTTTCCTGTTTTTTTAATCTCACCATGTACAAGCTACTACCTTTAAATAAATTCTCCACAATGGGTGAGATACGGTTGGTGAGTTCTTGGATATAATTCGCAACTTCTTGCATAATTTTATCCTCAGTTTAATTATAAGTATTTATATATTGTAGGCTCGGCTATCAGGGGCGATCGCGCCAAGCTTGATTGATCAAAGTCAGGGTAGGTGTGTTGTCGCACAGCCCAACGCAACGCCGGAATTCAAGTTACACCTTCAATTGAAGATATGAAAACGTTAGAGGAAATTAAGCAAATTCTGAGACAGAATAAACCGTTGTTGGAGCAACAATATCGGATCACTAAGTTGGGTATCTTTGGTTCTTACGCTCGTGGTGAACAAACTGAGGAAAGTGATGTTGATCTACTCATTGACTACGATCAAGCACCTACTTTATTTAAGCTGGTGGAGCTACGTGACTATCTCAGTAGCGCGATCGGTATCAAGGTTGATGTCGTAACGCAAAATGGTTTGAAGCCAAGAATCAGGAAGCTAGTGTTATCACAAGTCATTTATGTATGAGCAAACGACAGCTATCGTAATTTATTTCTTGACAAGAATGCCAGCTTATTTCCGAAATTATTTTTTTTGAAAAATAAAACGCTTAGTCCTAATGCCATACAATAACCAACAATGCTATTAGGTTCATTGACTGATCTTACATTTGTATCTACTTTTCTGATCGCAAAATCACCAATAGCTTCGCCTAAAATATTAACAGAGTTAGGGTTATTTTCATCCATAATTACAGTAAAACTAGTAAAATCTAATGAAATTAGTTGATCGTTAATACTAACTATTGGAACGAATCTTCCTGTTTGAAGCCGACTTGATATTTGATTTGCATCTACGAATATTGTTTTTCTGGCCATAAAGCTGATATTTGTTAATCTTCCATTTTCAAAGATAAATTCCGCTGGTTCTGTAATATTTGTTTCTGTAATAGTTCCTGCGTTCTGGAAGTTTGGTCTGACAGCATCTGGCTGAAAGTCAAAATTGAAAGTGGCTCCTTTCAGTGATGACAGAGGTTTTATCTCTTGACCAACACCTACTAAGCTATCGTCATCAAAAGTTAAGTTTCCTTGTCCTGCAATTGTGTTTGCAGGTGGACCCAAAAAAGGCTTCAATATAAAATCAAAGTCAAAACTGGCTGCAAAGACACGATTTGCCTGAATAGTTGTGACACTTATCACAGAAGTCGCGACAACAAAAAGTGCTTTTTGATACAAATTCATCTTGGACAACCTTTTTCATACATGATGATAAAGTTTACAGGAATTATGCGTTCTTACACGCATCTTGTCCAGAAAATCAATGAGAGTGTATAGAAAGCGTGATATAAGCTGGTGGTAGCTGGTGTGCAGATCTCTTGGATAAGACAAAAACGTAAAATTATTGTAGTGCGGGCATCTTGCCCGCGTTCAATATAAAAATTGAACCTCCATCCATTGACTTACAATCTAGGCAATATTTCCGGTAACAAGTGGCTTGGTAATTTAGATAAAGCAAGATTTTGTCCTTGTATTCCTAATTCGTTGTGGAAAGAGCGAATTGCTTTAACTATATAATTAACAGTTGTTTGATAAGCCTCAGTTTGCTTATTCAATCCACTCAAAGCTAGCAAGTGATTATCTAATACTGCTTCTAAATGATGAGAACGAGCTGTTTTATCACCATTAAAATAAGCATCTGTTACAAGTTGATAATGAGCTAATCCTAAGTTATTGTGAGTTGCTGCTATATCAAAACTCATAGTAACGCCATTCAATGAGTGAGCAAGGGCAAGTGCTTCATCATAGGCAGCGATGCACATTTCTAATAACTTCAATCTCTCATCTTTATTTATTTTTGGTACGTTTGATAAATGCCAATAAGCCGTACCAAGGTTATTTTCCGTGGCAGCGCAAGCAGCCGGAGCATTAGCTGGAGTGCGATACTTTAATGCTTCATTATAAGCATCAATTGCTAAGCAGAAATTTTCCTCTGGCTGTTCGTATTGAGCAATATTCCAGTAAGCAGTACCAATGTTGTTTTGAATCATGCCATACTTAAAAGGCTCTTCTTCGGCTTTGTAGTGAGCCAGTGCTAACTTATAGGCTGTGATGGCGTGTTTGAGATGCTCGACTGGTTGATTAAATTGCGCTAAGTGCCAGTAAGCAGTACCTAAATTGTTTTGACAAGCAGCGTACTTCATTGGATCCATTTCGACGGTACGGATACGGAGTGCTTCGCTATAAGCTAAAACTGCTTGTTGCCAATTTTCCCCTGCATTAGAGAAACGAGCTAAATCACCATAGGCTGTTCCGAGATTATTTTGCACACGGACATAAGTTTCTGAATGTGTTTCTGGTGAAATTAGTTTTAAAGCTAGCTGATAAAATTCAATTCCTTGCTCTATGTAAGCTTGTCCCTCTTCAGAGTTCGGTGGTGTGCGAGACAGCATCCAGTAGAGTGTACCTAAGTCATTTAAAATGTCCGGCACTTGGGGTGAGGCGTCATTATAAGTGATAGCTTCCTGATAAGCAAGAATTGCTACCATTAGGTTTTCTAGCGTTGACTGTCCTTGTTCTACGCGGGAGCGATATAAGTTCCCCAAGCTGTGATAAGCGGCTGCTAGTTTTTCCCCTAGGTTTTTGTTTGCGTGTAATTCCTCAATTTCACGTAAAATTTGCTGAACTTGTAAGTTCTGCTCTCGGTCTTCAACAATCGTAGTATTGATTGTTGCCAGTACTAACTCTGTTAACTCCCTACTGATGTGTGACAAGCTGTTTGGTAATACGTTATTTTTATGATTTTGTCTGATGGCCGAATTGTCTTGATGGGGTCTGACTGGAATTAATTCGGCTTTTGATGAAGGACTTTCTGGTGGTTTGTTAGGACGGTTTACTTGTGTGTCTGGTGGCTGGAAATTAAAATCCTCCTTAATAGGTGATTCTTCGAAAATAGATTGCTCAACATTCCCTAAATCTAAGGTTCTTGAACCAGGAAAGCGTTCTGGTGAGTTTTTTCTATTAGTTGTAGGAGTGGGTTCTCCTGCAAATACAAAAACGCCAGTGCGGTAGCGCCAAAACTGTAATGCTGATTGCTGAATAGCATACAACCAAGGGCGTGGTAGCCATAATAACAGGCTTGATTCTAAAAAGCGATTAGATTCAGTATTTGCTAGAGTTTGCTCGGTTGAACGCAGATACTGTAAAAATAAACGCTGTACAGTAACGGGCTGCTTAGTTAACTGCTCAACACCCACAATTTGAAACACCGGTATTGGTAGGGGTCTTCCTGGGGTTTCTTGGGATGCGCCAACAATTGGTGGCGGATAATTCGCCAACCATTGATTTATCTGCGCTATTGGATTAGGATCACTTAAATTTAAGCGTAAGGTCACTAATCGCGGATAGGCTGGTGTGCTAGCCTCTTCCTGTGTATCTGGCTGATACAATATTTGCCCAACAGGAAAAGCTAAAGTGGAATGCAAACGCGCTGCTACTTGATTTCTTAAATTTAAATCGTCACATACCGCCAAGAAGATTTGCCGACGCAAACCAAGGCTTAGAGCAAGTTTTAAACGGTGATATACTTGGCGATTCCAAGCAAAATTGTGGGAGTGTGCAGTATCATTCACGCTCATGGTGGCTAAAGAGCCAAAATGTAGTTTACAGGAATCAGGAGTCAGGAGTCAGAATTCAGGAGTCAGAATTCAGGAGTCAGGAGTCAGAATTCAGGAGTCAGAATTCAGGAGTAATGAGATCGGGTTTTGATGCAAAAATAGAAGACTTCGTGTAGATAATAGGGATCTAATTTATCTACTAGATACACAGGACTAATTCTGAACGCCGCATTCCTACGCCGGTAAACCCGGCTGCAGAAGTGGCTCCTCCTGACTCCTGACTCCTGTCTCCTGAATTCTTCTTCAATTGATTTTCAAATGGTTGTCGCTTTGCTCAGGACAAAATCCAGACTTGAACAACTAAAGATTTTCGGGTATAATTTCATACTCAAAGACTCGTAAATTTTGAGCAGCAAAAAAAACCAGGCTCCTATCAAGTCTGGAACCTGCAAGAAGACAAAAATTTGTCCCTCTTAAAACAGTTTAAGATCAATTAGGATCAATTAAGATTAGGAAACTGAGAAAGCAACGAATATCAAACTCCCTACCAAAATAGCTGCGACGACTGCCAGAATAATATAATTTCGCTTTTGCCCTGCATCAGGGGGTTCTGCTCGGTAAACTTTTGGTTCTTGCGCGAAATTATTCAGACGACCGCCATCTTCTGTTGTGTAAGGCATGAATTCAATTCCTCATTCTGGTCATTTACCTTATGTTACATTAATTGTTTATTCGTATCAATTTGTGATTTTACCAGTCAAGGGTGAACTAGCGCTTGCATAAGTTTTAATAGGCATTCTCCCAGCAAGATAGGCTAAACGACCTGCTATTGCTGCTAAATTCATGGCTTGAGCCATTGCAGGAGCGTTATTTGCTAATGCGATCGCGCTATTAATCAACAAAGCATCTGCCCCCATTTCCATTGCTTGGGCTGCTTCCGATGGCGATCCAATCCCGGCGTCTACCACTACCGGAACATTGGCATTTTCAATGATAATCTGAATATTAGCTGTTGTTTTCAATCCTTGCCCAGAACCAATAGGGGAAGCTAAAGGCATAACTGTTGCGCAGCCTACTTCTTCCAAGCGTTTCGCCAACATTGGATCAGCATTAATATACGGCAATACCGCAAAACCTTCTTTCACCAACTGTTCTGCTGCTTGTAAAGTGCCGATGGGGTCTGGTAAAAGATACTTGGGGTCTGGAATAACTTCTAATTTGACGAAATTGTTATTTTCCTGTCCTACAAGGCTTGCCATTTCCCGTCCTAATCGCGCTACACGAATCGCTTCTTCTGCGGTTTGACAACCTGCTGTGTTAGGCAACATCCATATTTTTTTCCAATCCAGCGCCTCAGTTAAGCCTTCGTGTCCAGGAACATTGGCTTGTACCCTTCGCACCGCCACAGTTACAATTTCACAACCGCTAGCAATGACACTTTGCTGCATTTCCTCGATGCTGCGATATTTCCCAGTTCCTGTCATTAAACGACTCGTAAAGGTTTTCCCTGCAATGACTAGAGGTTTGTCCTCAATGAGGGGTTTTGGAGCGGAGGTTATTTGTTTGTCAACTTGAGGGGACTGTTTAGGGGAAGGGAGTTGAGAGACTGGCAACATAGAAGTGGTAGATGGCTTGGCTTGGAAGCGCGAATAGTTAAATGCAGTTAATAAAGGGTCAGACTTTTGCTCCCAGATCAATTCGGCAATCAATTGCGCCGTAATAGGTGCTAAGAGAATACCATTACGATAATGACCAGTGGCAAAGGTTAAGTTTTTACAGGGGCTAGTACCCAGAATGGGTAGTTCATCAGGTGTACTAGGACGAAATCCCCACCAGAATTCTTCAATAGGATAATGCTGTAGTTGAGGATAAAGGGCAATAGCTTGCTGTAGTAAGCTTTGAATGCCAAATGGCGTGTTGTGGGGTGTGAAGCCAACATTTTCGCTAGTGGCTCCAATGATAATTTGGCGATCGCGTCTTGGTACGATGTAAATACCATCTCCGTACAAAATCCGCGATAAAGGCAATTCAGGTAGCAATTCTGGCACTCGTACACTCAGCAGTTGTCCTTTTACCGGGCGGACAGGTATTGGTAAAAGCTCATTTGACCAAGCACCTGTAGCTAAGACGTAATGTTCAGCGCGAATTTCTCCAGCGTTTGTTTTTACACCAACAACTTGTTGCTGCTGCTGTACAATTCCTTCTACTGTAATGTCTTCTTTTATTTCAACACCAAGACACCCAGCCGCTGTCAACAGTGCTTGAGCGAGCGCACGATTGTCTACTTGTGCGTCTTCAGGATACCACCAACCGCCTGCCACATCTGGGGCTAATCCTGGCTGATGCTGGTGAATACCTTCTTGATCTAACCAGTAGGCTACAGAAGAGGAAGGGGGAAAAGAAGAATCTCTTTCCCCATTTTCTTTATAAACTGGTGTTAAAGTACCACATGGCCAAAAACCCGTGTTTAAGCCTGTGAATTCTTCTAATTTTTGAGTCCAGTCTTGATATAAAAATAAAGATCGCCGACATAAATCGTTCATTGCACCTTGTGGAATTCTTTCAGCACCAGGTGCTAACATTCCAGCAGCGGCGTGGGTGGCGGCTGCGCTGAAGCTGCGACTGAGTACAGTGACACTTGCTTTGCGCAATTTTAGTTCAACGGCGATCGCCAAACCAATAACACCGCCACCAATAATTAAAACATCGTTAGTCATTGGTTCTTATTGAAGAGGAGTCAGAAGTCAGAATACAGGAGTCAGAATACCTCATCCCTAAGATCAAGGTTCAAGCATAGAAAAATTCTTCTTTGTCCTCACTATTAAAATCGGGGAGCTTTAGACTATGATTAGTCTACTGGTAATACAGAATTCAATTCTGAATTCTGTATTCTGACTCCTGAATTCTTCCTCAATAACTTATCACGCTTAACTCAGAAGTGTTACCACAAAGCTTGGATTGGCTTGTTGCTAGTCTGAGTTTGTTCATTTGCTGTGTTTGTATCTTGGTTGCTGCTATTACCAGTGGTTGTTGAGGAGTCATTAGCATCATTAGTGGGGCTGGTATTGTTATTCTGGGCTACAGTTGTTTTGCTGTTGATATCGCTTGGAGCACTATCACTTGCAGTACTATTAACATTAATATTAGCTGGGAGGACTTTTGAGGTTTTGTTGCTAACTTTTGGAGCGGGAAGCTGCGCTGTGTTTTGCCCTCCGCCCATTGGGAAGCTAATACCTAGCAAGGTACCCAGTAAAATAGCTAAACCCCCAGCCATTAGAATTAGTGGTGTCCATCTACCCATGTTATTTTCTCCTTTTCCTTTTCTAAACTATTTGATAACCTTCCAAAAATTGGAACCCTCGATAACTTTCACATTGCCACAAAACCTTAATTTTGATTTGTTCATAAAAGTGGGAGAATAAGGAGGTCACCAATAAGTTAGGGATACTCTACCTTATGAGTGTTATCCTCTTGGGCCAAATTGGCATTTCGTCCTCTATATGAACTGAGCATGTATCACAGCCACTAAATTCTCCAATAGTTTAATACCTTAGCACCGTTATTGTAGAGGTCAAGACTGTTCTGCTGCAACATTTGCCCATTGGCTTTTCCAGTGCGCCTGTCTTGTCTTTTCCTACGTCTAGTACTTTAGGCATTTAAGATAAATACAAAAGCTTTTAATTTTATTGTAACAATTTATTTCTAATGAAGAAAAATCTATAATTAAAGCTTACTTGTACTGCTGGCGAATTGAACACGGGCGTGTTAAAAACTTTACTCATTTCTCCAAAAGTCGTCTTTCACTCTCCATATTATGACCGCAAACACACCTTCCCAACTTTGGCTTTATGACACTACACTTAGGGACGGCACCCAGCGTGAAGGGTTATCGGTATCGATTGAAGATAAATTGCGTATTGCTCACCGACTTGATCGATTAGGAATTCCCTTTATTGAAGGTGGTTGGCCTGGCGCAAATCCCAAAGATGTTCAGTTTTTCTGGCAAATGCAAACAGAAAAACTCACGCAAGCCGAAATTGTTGCCTTTTGCTTTACCCGACGCCCTAATAAGATCGCAGCAACAGATCCAATGTTGCAAGCAATTCTTGCTGCTGGTACTCGTTGGGTGACGATTGTTGGTAAATCTTGGGATTTGCATGTGAGAGAAGGTCTCAATACCAGCTTAGCAGAAAACTTAGCAATGATCCAAGATACTATTGAGTATCTTCGTAGTCAAGGACGGCGGGTTATATACGATGCAGAACACTGGTTTGATGGCTACAAACACAATCCAGATTATGCTTTACAAACTTTAGAGACAGCGATCGCGGCTGGTGCAGAATGGCTTGTGCTTTGCGATACAAATGGTGGAAGCTTACCCGACCACATAACACAAGTTATCCAATCAGTCAATAGTCATTTTTTGACTAAACACAATACTATTCCTCAAATCGGGATTCACACTCACGACGATTCCGGTACAGCGGTTGCCAACGCCCTTGCTGCTGTCATGGCTGGGGTTAGAATGGTTCAAGGCACGATTAATGGTTATGGTGAACGCTGCGGCAATGCCAATCTTTGTACACTAATTCCGAATTTGCAGTTAAAGTTGGGTTATCAATGTATCGAGGATAACCAACTATCTGAACTCGCAGATACTAGCCGCTTTGTAAGCGAGGTTGTCAATCTTGCTCCTGATGAACACGCCCCCTTTGTAGGACGTTCAGCTTTTGCCCACAAAGGTGGTCTTCATGTATCGGCAGTGGAGCGCAATCCCTTGACTTACGAACACATCCAGCCGGAAAAAGTCGGTAACAGTCGTCGTATCGTGATTTCTGAACAGTCAGGGGTTAGTAACGTTTTGGCTAAAGCCCACTCTTTTGGTATTGAGCTAGATAAGCAGAACCCAAAAACAACCCAAATTCTAAAACATATCAAAGATTTGGAGAACGAAGGATATCAATTTGAGGCAGCAGAAGCAAGTTTCGAGTTGTTAATGAGGAAAGCCTTAGACAGTCGTCAAGAGTTCTTTGAAGTCAAAGGTTTTCAAGTCCACTGTGATCTGGCTGAAGGTAAACAAACAACTAACGCTCTTGCGACAGTGAAAGTAGCTGTTAACGGGAAGGATATAATAGAAGCAGCAGAAGGTAATGGACCAGTAGCAGCTTTGGATGCAGCCTTACGCAAGTCTTTAGTCAATTTTTATCCCCAAGTCGCTTTGTTTGAGTTAACAGACTACAAAGTTAGGATTCTTAATGGGCACACAGGTACATCAGCAAAAACCCGTGTTTTGGTAGAATGGCGGAATGGGCATCAACGCTGGACGACGGTGGGGGTTTCAAACAATATTTTGGAAGCTTCTTACCAAGCTGTCGTCGAAGGTTTGGAATATGGCTTATTTTTGCATTCCCAAGCCTTCGCCACGGTAAGTACTTCTAGCTGAAGGGCGATGTAGTTAAATCTAACGGCAAATTACCAATCTCAAACAATTATTGACACTCTCACACCACAAAAGGGATTGGTAATTTGTATATCAACCTGAATGCATGTTAGTTGTTGGTTATTTTAATCACAACTAACCCTTAATAACTAACTGTTTTAAGAAAAGCTTTCCCAAGCTTGAGCAACCACTTGGCTGAGCCAGCGTCTTTGCTGCTTATCTAGCAAACTGTCATCTGCTAGCACCTGAGCTGTCAACTCCTCTAAAGACTGACCCTGAGCGCGAACGATTTTAATGACTCCTGCGATCGCAGCAGCAACCAGTTCTTCATCAACAGGCTTTTGTCTTAGAGCAAAGATTTCTTGGGGGCTATCTGGGATGTGATAATTCATGGCGTGCATCTAGTGAAACACAGAATGAACAATAAGTTAGACCAAGACTTCAAGTTTTTTACTGAAAAAAATCTTATGAGTGTTAGGGCGGAGTTTACCTTACTTGATGCCTTTCCTAAATCTGTCTGAATGAGTAGATTCATTATAAAACTGAAAAAAAATGAAAGAAATCCTTTATCTAGAAATCCCAACACCTGACACAACCTCTGTATGCAACTGGTTGCACACAGATTTTGAACCAGGATTTGGCGAAAAATTTCCTACTTCCTCTGGCTTACGTCTGAGAATGCATCAAAACAATACAACTCATGAAGTCAGTATTTCGGAAAAATTACCAAACGAAATTTCTGTATTTGTTTGGTCAGTGCAACGAACTACTTATTTAAAAGCATTTCGTTGGGCTGACAAACCCTTAGATAACGAGCAACAAATTCTCAAACGCCTCACTACTGGAATTCGTTGCTACTTCCCTCATCATTATCCTGAACCACCAATCATTGATTTTTCTAAGGAATCAATTTTTGAGGCACTTGCTCGCGATTACCCCCTTACAGTCAAATATTTTCAGAAAATGCCTGACGGCGAATATGATCTCACCCGAGTCTACTGGTGGGAAAAAAGATGGCGTGAAGGTGTTCGCAATCCCCATAAACCTAATCAGGTAGTGTTCTCTCACAAAAGAGAAACATCTCCCACTGGTGTTCCCCAGTTCGATTTGATCTACGTTGGTGGTGCACTTGGTGTGATTCATGCAGCCGTGATGGCAAAAAGAGGGTATCGAGTCCTGTTATTAGATAGATTGCCCTTTGGCAGAATGAATCGGGAGTGGAATATTTCCCGCGATGAAATCCAAAGCTTGATTAACTTGGGTTTGCTTACGAGTGCTGAAGTCGAGTCAGTCATTGCGCGGGAGTACAAGGACGGTTTTAACAAATTTTTTGATGCTAATGTTCCCAAACACTTAAAAGCACCAATTTTGCACACTCCTACCGTACTGAATGTGGCTCTAGATTCTGAAAAGCTACTACAACTGTGCGGGCAAAAGCTGCGCAGTGCAGGTGGCCAAATTTGGGATGAAACAGAGTTTATAAGAACTGATATTTATAATACACAAATCAGTATCACTGTCAATCATTTACCAAGCCAAACAGAAAAACAAATTAGTGGACGACTGCTAGTAGATGCCATGGGAAGCGCCTCACCCATAGCATGGCAGTTGAATGGGGGTCGTGCTTTTGATAGTATTTGCCCAACAGTAGGAGCCGTCGTTGAACGTGGATTTGAGCCTGGAGTATGGGATTCTCAATATGGAGACGTTCTTAACAGTCACGGGGATATATCACGGGGGCGACAGTTAATTTGGGAACTGTTTCCAGGGACAAATGAAGAGCTAGCAATTTATTTATTTCATTATCACCAAGTCAATCCCAAAAACCCAGGCTCCTTGCTGGAGATGTACGAAGACTTTTTTACCATTTTGCCCGAGTATCGACGGTGCGATATGGACAAACTGGTGTGGAAAAAGCCAACGTTTGGCTATATTCCTGGGCATTTCAGTGTGGGGAGTAAAGATCGCACGGTTGCTTTTGATCGTCTAATTGCGATCGGTGATGCGGCATCACTCCAATCTCCTTTAGTATTTACCGGCTTTGGTTCCCTTGTCCGTAACTTAGAACGCCTAACAAATCTTTTAGATACCGCCCTTAAACACGATTTGCTGAGCTTCAAGCACCTAAACCGAATTCGCGCTTTTCAAAGTAATATTGCCGCTACTTGGATGTTTTCTAAAGGCATGATGGTTCCTACTGGGAAGTTTATACCGCCGGAACGAATTAATTCCATGCTGAATAACTTTTTTGGGTTATTGGCAGATGAACCGCCTATAGTGGCAGATAACTTTATCAAAGATCGATTTGATTGGTTCACCTTTAATCGCCTAGCCGTGAAAGCAGCACGCAAAAACCCATCATTACTGCTGTGGATCTGGGAACTTGCAGGCTCGAAGGATTTACTACGATGGTTATGGAACTATTTTGATTTTACCCGCCATACCCTTGTTACTATTCTCCTAAGTAGATCCTTTGCACGCGCTCTTCCCCAGATACAGCCTTGGCTCGAACCCCGTTTTCCTGCATTATGGTTACGGTTGTTAAGTACTAGCTATGCATTAACCGCCGGTCAACCACCTAAAGGAGGGAGCAGAGGGCAGGGAGCAGAGAGCAGGGAAGCCAGCAGCGTGCGCAGGTTTCCTCTGCTGAGGTAACTGGAAAGAAGAGGGAGCTCTTAGCAGGGGGAGAAAAAAGACAAATCTTACCCAGTTTTGACTTTTGACTTTTGACTTTTGACTTCCCCGCAGGGACGCCCTACACCCTATGCCCTTTCCTACGAAAATTTGGCAATTCAACAGATGCTAGAGACTTACGCCCCTTGGGTGGGCGCTGCGGATAAATCACTGGTGAGGGAGAGTTAGCGTCGTCGGGGTTGTCGTTAAAAGGTTGCTGAAGTAAAGTAGACTGTGGCAATTCTAAGGGTAGTGCTTGTGTTGCTTCTAGCCAGAAATCTTCTATAGGTTCATGTTTTTGGTCAACGAGGGTGATTGTGACATTTTTTGCTTCTTCATCATTTGGGATTGTCCCTGGACAAGGTTCCCATATAGATTCGTGGGTGTCCTTTGGGAGATCTCGCCTTGTGGGTAGCACTGAGTCAGTTTCAGGATCCTCTACCTTTGGCTGTAGGGATTCGCTATCACTCTCGATATTTTGTGGCGAAGGTTGTCGAGATGTAGGTGCAGGATTAGAGTTAAAAAACAATTCGAGAACACTATCCAATTGTTCGTCTAGGTTTTGAGACTCTGAAGGTAAGACTGCTTCTAATGTACTCGGGCAATCATTAATAATTTCTAAAGTTTTTTCAGGTTGTGTTGGTTTTGATAAATCTTCTTGATCTAGTTGTGCTGGTTTTGGTAAATCTGCTTGGTCTAAAGGTTCTGAGCTAAATGATTTCGTAGTTGCTCGCTCATCATCTTGTTCATACAAAGGAGATGCTAAAGATTCTCCCTTGAACTGCTCTAAATCATTTGCTATGGTATCAGACTCTGCTGACCAAGGTTGAATTGGTTGGGCATTAGGAAACAAAGAGTTATTGTGGCTAGAGTATTTTGGTGTCTTGTTTGTCTTATTTGACGCACTACTATCCACAGAATTAGGGAACGGTGTTTCTAAGCATTTTTCTAAAGCTGCTTTAAACTGTAAAGTCTGGCGTTGTTGTCGCATTAACCTAGTGCGTAACTCACGACAAGCGTTTTCTGATTGCAGTAGCTGGTGGGACTGTTCCTGATAGTTAAATTGAACGAGGGCGCAATCCCTTTCTAACTGAGCAAGGCGTTGTTGATTGAGTTCTAGCTGCGCCTTGTAACTCTCTATGGACATTTCTTGGTGTTGAACAGTTTGCACAGCAGTTTCTAACTGTTTGTATAAAGACTGGATCAGTTCCTGAGCAGCAGATAGTTCCTGAGTCTGTTGGTTAAGCATTGACTCTGTAACACTTGAGCGCTTTTTGTGGAGCTGCAAAGCCGCCTCTGATTCACTTAGCGCTGCTGTTAGCTCTTCTACTCGACTGTACAAATTACTGTTAGCAGAGCGTAATTCTTCATTCAATTCCAGCAGCTTATTAAATTCAGAGTCAATAATTGCTTGTTGTTCTTTGTCAGGTTCTGCAACCCAATCTTGTTGTGGTGGATTTTCCTGAGAAAGTTCCGTATTGCTCTCTGGATTTTTTCCAGGCGCAAGTAGTGGCAATTTCCCAATTGCTACATTTCCATCAGGTGATACAAAGAATGGGGGAGAACTCGCCTGCTCTGATTGTGGCGAATTCACAGATTCAATGGGTTTAAAACTAGCCCCATTTTTTGGGGTGTCAGCTTCATTCATTACTCGTCACCCACCAGCTTTAAACTAAACAGCAAAAATTACGCCAGAAGTGCAAATCCATACATGCTGTCTTATCAAAATCTATTCTAGATGGCAAGGGTGCCACAAGTGTAAGTTATTTACAAAAGGGCATTGGGCATGCCCCATGCCCCATGCCCCATGCCCAATTATGGTAACCAATGGGGATTAAAACCAGATAGGGGAAGTTGTTCTGGTTTAATTTGTGCTGCTGTTGCTGGATCAGTAACGGGTAATACAGGTAGTAACCACAAGCTACTAGTAGCGATCGGTTGTCCATCATCTGTTGTTAAAGGACTAGCTGATGATGTTGCTGCATTTGTCTGTGGTACTACTTGGTCAAATAATAAGCCTAAGCCATCGGGTGCTAAACTCATGCGTACATTTCGTTGCGCGGCAGGTAGTACTATCAGTGGCTTCTGTTGCCACGTTTTTAAATCAATAGCTACTACATATGGCTGTTCCTGATATTGTTGTCCAGGTAATAGCTGTGTTAGCAAGCAGTAAAGGTTAGGTGACGCAGTATCAAATTGGCAGTTGAGAATTGAGCCTGTTGTACGTAACAGTTGTTTCTGTAAGCCTTGGTTAGTCACCAAAAACAAATCTCGTGTATAATTTGTATTAAATTTTACCATTGCTGCTTGCGAGCCGTCTTTTGAGAAAGTTTGTACTAAACCAAACTGCGGCAAAAAATCCAAGGGTTTATTAGCATCGGTTTGTAGCGGTAAAATTGCTGCTCCTTGTCCTTGAGCTACTGCTACAGCTTTACTATCTGGAGTAATCATAAAATCTCCCCCTGGTTGGCTTTGTAGCCGTTTAGGAACGATTTTTTCGCCAGAACTGCTGGGGTTTGCGGGCATAAACCACAAACCAAAGTCACCAGGATTAGCTTTGTTCCCTCGCTGAACTACAATAGTTTTTCCATCAGGCGATAAATCAAATTTTAAATTTTGATATTCTTTATTATCTAAAATTAAGTCAATTTTATTTGGTGCGTCTGGTTGTTTTTCCGATTGTGAGGGAATACCTGTTGTTACTGTATATATTTGAGCAGACAATACGTCAACATCTTGTTTTGTGTGAGCAGAAAATAAAATTTTTTCTCCATTTGGAAATGGCTTAAAATCAACAACAACCAAGTCGCTTGGTGTAAGTACTTTTTTTTGCTCTTGGGTTAAGTTGTAAAGTACTAAACGACCTTGATCTTCTTTATCAGTTCCTATATAAAGGATGACGCGATCGCGTGTTCGGAAGTTGCCTGTAAAGGGTTGTATAACTCTAGGCTTTCCTTTTTTTTGTGAAAACTTATCTTGAGCATTCTGCAACTTTAATTGATAATTTGTTCCATAGGGTGCTGGTGTTAAAAGTGTATAAGCCATACGTCTTCCAGCCCAACTAACTTTACCTGCTAAGGGCGGCTCGATTTTCAAGTTATCCTCTACACTTTTCACATTCATTGGACGACTAAAAGTTAGGGTAAAAGATAAATCATCTCCTGCAATTTGCTTGTTCTGCCAACTAAATTGTCTAATACTAGGCTTTACTACATCACCTTGCAACATCAGTAACCCTATTAACAAACTCAGAATGAGCGTCAGTGCGATGACAACACGATCTAGAGGTTGAAAAAATCCCTTATTTATAGTCATTGCTAAATATTAAATCTTAAATATTATGGACTCTTCCCAATCCCCAATCCCCAATCCCCAATCCCCAATCCCTAATAACTATAAGGATTCTTGGGTTGGGGAATTTGTTTCAAAGAAGTAGCAGCAATCGTAAGTTGACGTTTACCTGAGAGAGTTTCTGTTACCATTTTTCCTTCAACTTCAAGCCAAGTATCGGGTTGATATTGATCGCGGGTGTCTTTAAGTTTAACAGGCAATCCTGCAGGATAAGCATCTGCGGCACAACAAGTTATAACAAATCGTGCCAGAAATAAATAATCTTTTGGCAATTCTGGTGGATGAATGACAAATCCCTGTACTTTTGCTTTTTGTCCCGTGTATCCATCTGGTTCTGGATAGACATTGAGTGTCCGTACCCAATCTATAAGTGTTCGTTCTTCTGGACGAACAGAAACACGAAATGCTTGGGGTTGAGGGCGTGTTGATCCTGCCAGATCCATCACACCCCGTTCTAGGGCTGTTTGACTAGCAAAAACTTGGGGCGTAATAATTAATCCTAGAATTGCTGATATCAATAATAAGGAACTGCCCCAACTAGGAGGAAATAAAGTGATATGCGCAGGTGCAGGAGTTACATCATTCGGTCGTTGCTGAACAACTTGTACTGCTTTAAGTAAGGCGATAATTAACAAGCCAAACGCACCTAAAATTGCTAACCAAAAGTAATCCGGATGAATTAATAAGTTTAGCTTACCGGTCGCCCAATATTTTAGGATTAAAATGCCCCAAGCACTGATTGCTAAGACATCCAGCCAAGGGGTTAATCTAATTCTCTTTTTAGATTTGATATTTTGGGCTGAGCTCATGTTTCAAGGAGGAGTAGTGAGTAGTTATTTGTTGGTGGTGTTTGGTTATTGGATAGTTATTAATAGTTATTAATCAGGGTTTATCTTAAGCCCTGATTAATAAACGCTATCCTCTAAATAACTTGTAAATTCAAGAAAAGGGTCAATAAAAATGTTAATTGTGCTGCCATAGCAAATAAATAGATAACAGCCCTAGGTTTAAAAATTGATAACATTAAACCAACGCCTTTAAAGTCAATCATTGGTCCTAGTACCAGAAAAGCTAACAGGGAGCCACTGGTAAAAGCAGAAGCAAAGGACAAAGCAAAAAACGAATCAACGGTCGAACAAATCGATACTAGTACTGATAAAATTAACATAGCAACGACTGAACTCACAGGACCAGCACCCAGACTAAAGATCACTTCACGGGGTACAAGTACTTGAATAGCAGCAGCGATCGCACTCCCTATCACCAATACTGACCCCAGCTCGCGCAATTCTTGTACACTATTCTCAACTAGAAGCCGTAGTTTATCTGATAATTGTTTTTGAGGAGCTGTTGGCTTTTTATCGCGTGATTGTACAGAATTTAGATCCATCCGCAAGGTTTGACTAGCTCTTCCTCCTAGCAAATAAGTTCCTGGTTGCAATAAAGTGGGTGTATTTGCTTGCTGGCGGTCTGTTTTAGTTTCGGGTGAATGTGGAGAACTGTACTTCAGATAACGCGCGATCGCAGGTTGTAATATTGGAGTCAAATCCTTTTGAAAACTGAAGACAACAGCCACAATAGTTGCGATCAATAGAGAAAACACGATTCTTAATACCACTATTTCCGGCTGATCGCGAAAAGCCGCCCAAGTTGCCCAAATAACGATAGGATTGATTGTCGGTGCTGCTAACAAAAAACCAATCGCCACTGGTGTTGGTACTCCCTGCATGAGTAGCCGTCGTGCTACTGGCACGTTACCGCACTGACAAACAGGAAATAAAAAGCCTACTAAGCTACCGAATAAGGCACCTAACAGTGGATTTCTAGGCATTTTTTCCACCAGTTTGCGCTCATCAACAAAAAACATCAATAAACTGGAGAATAAAACTCCCAGTAACAAAAAAGGCATCGCCTCAACTAGCAGACTGAGAAATAGGGTGAAGCCATTGTTCAATTGATTCATGGGTGTCGCTGATTAAAGCGGTGTTGTATTGTGAAGTTATGCCAAGTCATTTTGTCGAAGTGGGAGAAAAGCAATAGAGAAGGAAGATGATATTGGTATACAAGTAGTCAGCAGATTGTCTGTTTGTTGTTGCGCCTGAGTGTCCTAAACAGTTATAACTAACGTTGTTGTCTCTACAAACTATAAATTGTGCCCCTAGAGTGTTAAAGCTACGAAATAGTTCAGATTCACAACCATAAGCATCTACCCAATATATTCAATATTTTACCGACGTAGTTTTATACTTACCGTAACTTGCGTTGATATTATGTTATCTTAGACAAATTTTCATCAATGGTTCATAGTTTTTAATGAAGAAGGGCATGGGGGATGGGGCATGGGGCATGGGGAATGGGGCATGGGAAGAAAGGATTCTAGTCTGACTTAGATACTTAGGGTTAGTTTTACTTACCTAAATCTAGAGGTGCAATGTAAAAGAGAGATTTTTCTGTTCTGTTGACCCCTATAGCTGATTGAATCTCAGTGTTCTATGATGCTTTCCTTGGGTTTTTCTCCCATACCCAATGCCCCATGCCCCATGCCCATTGCCCATTGCTCAGTTTGAGATGCTAATTTATTGATTAGGAATCCTGTCTATATTGATACAGTTTAAGGCTCTAAGTGCAAGAATATAGTTCTGAAATCTCACCACCAGTTTTGTGCCAAGGGCGTAACTGCCCTTTAGGCTCACAATCAACACTCCAAGAATTACCACTTTACAATTTTTCGGTAGAAATTAGCTGTTGTGCGGCAGAAGTTGCTAATTTTTTTGATCAATACCCCTTGCTCCCAGGAGCGATTTTGGTAGAAAAGGGGAAGTACATGGGGATGATTTCTCGGCGACGACTGTTGGAATTGTTAATCCGTCCTTGTGGACAAGATTTGTTTTTTCAACAGCCGCTAGGTGTTGTATACAGCTATATTCGCACTGCAATTGTGCAGCTTCCGGATACTACGCCGATTTTAACAGCGATGCAGCAAATATTTAGGCGATCGCCAGAATTTTTCGCGGAACCGGTGGTAGTGCAAACAGCTCCTGACATATACCGATTACTAGACGTACAAGAACTAAATATAGTTTCTTGGCAAATTCGGGGAATCGAAACTCAGGTGAGGAACGAACGCAGCCAAGCCCAAATGATTCAAAATGATAAGATGGCGAGCCTAGGGCGTTTGGTTGACGGAGTGGCACACGAGATTCTAGATCCGGTAAATTTTATTTGGGGTAACTTAACTCACGTTGCTAACTATAGCCAAGACTTGATTAAGCTAGTAGCAGCTTATAGTCAAAACTCATCCAATACTTCTGTAGAAATAGAGCATCTCAAGCAAGAGATTGAATATGATTTTTTAGAAGAAGATTTAAAAAAATCTCTTGCTAGTATTCGGACAGGTGCAGAAAGGTTAAAAAAATTGGTTATGGGGTTACAAAACTTTTGTCATATTGACGGAATTTATCCAAAGCCAGCTGATTTACATAATTGTATAGATAATATTGTTTTGCTAATAAATAGCCGCATTAAGGGAGAAATTGAAATCGTCAAAGAATATGGCCGTCTTCCCCCAGTGTATTGCTTTATTGGCGAATTAAGCCAGGTATTTATGAACATTTTAAGTCAAGCAGTCGATACTTTGCTTAATGAAGCAGTAAGACAGCAGTTCAATCCGGATGGCGATCGCAAACCCTTAATTAAGATTACTACAGCAATTATTTCACAAGAGGCAACAACACCAGGACTCTTCTCTCGCTGGGTTTCTATTCGGATTACGGATAATGGTCCAGGATTGTCTCGAAAGTTACAGCAGAAAATAATTGATTCTTTCTCTTTAGGGAAACAAACTGATAAAGAAACCAGCTTAGCAGTCAGCTATAGAATAATAACCGCCAGACACGGCGGTCGATTAAATTTTCATTCAAAACTTAGCGTCGGAACGGAGTTTGAGATCTTACTACCTTTAACTTAACGGTTGTGGGGTGTAGGGTGTAGGGGACAGGGATCACAGAGCAGCGAAGCAAGCAGCGTGAGAAGGTTTCCTTTGCTGAGGTAACTGGTAAGAAGATAGAGCAGGTAGCAGAGGGGCAGAGGTACTCTATTATATAGGTCAATTGCTAGCTGCAAGGAATTAGTACTGCTTACCTCCCCTGCCCCTACACCCTACACCCCACACCCTACCCCCTTTGAACTAGCGCCAATTCCATAATTGAGCGATAATAAAAATACATGCTCAAATTATCTTAATATGTCATTTACTTCTTGCTCCTGTTGCGTTGTTGTCCTCAATCAACAAGAAGAGCAAAATAACTATCACCAACATCAGTGTGAGCAAGCCACTCTCAACGAGAGAGAGAAGCCAGTTAAGACTGCTACTGTGGTTGAAAATGGGCGAGTTGTGATCAAACAATTGCAATCACCAGCTAAACAAAGCTCACAGGAAGATTGACTTGTTTAACTGCTGCAGCAAAGGAAGGGGCAAGGAAAAATTTCTACCCCCCTTCGTGTTTGCGTAAAACTTCTGGTGATCAAGAATCTAAAGGTACAACATTGTGAAAGCACTTGTAGTCTATGTAACGGTTCCCGTCAGGTGTTGTATGAATGATATCCACAAAATTATTGTTCCACAGGATATCATAAGGAGTATAAGTGTAACGGGCATGAACAACCTGTGCAACTGTTTCATCAATTCCACTAAGGGAGACAATAATTAAAGTATTTGTTTGAATCAAGGATTCTTGTGTTATACCATAAAGTGGACTAGATTCAGTGATTGGATGCATTCCTGACCAGCTTAATGAGAAACTAGGTGATCTGTGTCTTAGCATTTTAAGATCGTAAATACGACGTATATATTCCCCTTCAAGAGTCACGTCATCACGCATTAAGTACACTGACATTTGCGCCTCTATTATCTGGTTACGGCGCTGGTTAGCGGTGCGAAATATTAACGTGGGGACTCCTTCGTGAGGAGTGATCACGGCAACGCTACTAAACATGACGCGCGCTGTGGGTTTTGAGAACCGGGCAAAAGCTAGTCCTGTTAAAACAGCAACTCCTATCGTGCCTGTCATAGCTTCAATAGTGACAATGATATTGGCGTAAACAGTTTTGGGATATAGCGCACCATAGCCGATAGTTGCTAAAGTTTGAACACTAAAAAAGAAGTCATCTAAAAAAGAGCCTGGTCGAGCGTTTGCAATAGAATCACCTCCTAGCATGTAAAGTAGAGCAAACACAACATTGTGTGCTATGTAAAAAATAGAAATAAATATTAGAAAGCTAGTCCAAGAAATTGTCAGCAGCAGATGATAAGGATCACGTAAGTAGGAATACCAAGCATTCATACCTGAGATATGGAAGTGACCATTATCCACTTTAATATGGATCCGTTGCTGCCGGTTTTTTAAGAATCTTTTTAGTCGAACGTTCATTAGGAGTAGATCAAAAAACTATGTATGGTAAGCACTATTGCTCACCATACTACCAAATTACTTGTTCCCAGCTTAAATTCTACTCCTGTATTTATTGACTAGTAGAGGTGTGGGCAAACCATTCTTGGTATTTTTTCTGGTATTCCTCATTCTCTACAGTAACCGTGACTCTCACCGTTTTGCATCCATGATTTCTTTCAAGGGCGATCGCATTTAAAAGTAAACTAGCGATTTTAGGCGAGCTGAATTCACCACTGACACTCATCCCACTGTCAAGACTCGCTGGCTGGACTTTTTCTGATTCTATCAACCCAATTCGCGAGATTTCTTCTTCTCCTAAATCAATTTCTGCAAGCTGCTTGTGTTCTGGGCTAACTTGTTCGACAATCAGCTTTTCTCGTCGTACTGGTACTTGTATTATTCGAGTTTCGATTTCTTTGCGAACAATAACTTCTCCAACTTTCCGCTTGCTACGGTCAACAATTATTTTTTCTCCTAGTAACCGAATGATTTCTTCTTCTGGAACCTCGACATTTTCGGAAACAACTGAATTATTATTGTTATTTATTACTTCCATATTTTTTATATTCTTACTGTTTATTTCATGGTAGATATCATCTTTTTCTATAGACATGATAGTACTTTCTTTTTTTATATTTTCAAAATTCGTGTGTAATTTTCCCAAATCTATTTTTATGAAAACACATTTAAGCCTCGAATCAATTTTTTTAACTAGGCTACTGTTGAGGTTAAAATAGATTTTGTTTTCTGTATCACTATAAACAACAAAATTGAGTTGACGTTCAGAGTCAACCATCAAGTCTGTAACTTCGCCTATTATGTTTCCCTGGCTATCTACAACGGCAAATTTTTTGACTCTCTCACGTAAATTTTTAAGTGAAGTATCAATTCTGGTTTGCTGTTCTAAACTAGATCTTTTTAGAGAAATCATTTTTATTTAAGCTTGATGAAATCATGCTGGCATGATGTGACTAATTGATATCAAATAAATCATTGATTATTAGTTATTCACTAATAATCAATGACTGATTAAATCAACATTAAATTTGATTTATCTTTCTTCAATTGGAAGATTTCCAGAATTCACATCCAGTTCTTCGCGACGAATCTGTTCTTGCGCCTCTACAGTTTCTTGATCTACTACTTTTCGTACTCTGACTTCTTCTCTAACAACAGCTTCTTTACGAATATCTGGTGTTTCTTCGTAAAGTTCCACACGAGCGACTTCCCCTTCTCTAAAGTTTGCCTCACCAGGGGCAACTGCTCTACCTGCATCGGATGGAGTAACTCGCTCAACAACAACTCGATCTTTTTCTAAAGGAATTGCAACTCGTGCTGTCTCAGTTTCAACGTGTTTACCAATTGTTACTTCCCCTGCTTTCTGACGCGTCTTACTTGCTATTAAGCGCTCTTCGTACAATCTTAGTGTTTGATCTTTGTCATCTAATCCGTATAAGGAAGGCTCTCTTTCATAAGAGTAGGTATCACGGTTGTATGCTGAAGGGACTGTTGGCTGTTGAACTCGTGTAGCATCAATAGGGTTATTTACAGCAGCTGAGCTTTCAACTGGAGCAGATGTATCTAAAGGTGTAGCTACGCCTTGATTATATTCTGCGGGATTACGGTATACACCGCGTACACGTTCTTCGTAGTCGTAATCTAAAGTATCGTGCTCGTTAAACTCAGGTAGATTGTCTGCTTGTTCTCTTGTCATCCCAACAGCATAAGCACGACTAGTATTATAGTCGATTCGAGAGCGACCTACTGGTAACAATACTTTTTTCCCAAAGATCCAGAATCCTAGGTCAACTACCAAATAGCGGAAATGTCCTTCATCGTCGACTAATACATCGCTAATAGTACCAATTTTTTCGTCAGTTCCATCTGCGTAGATGGCCATTCCTTTAATATCATTACCTTGAAAGGTATCGCGGTAGTTTGGATCGTAATCTGATATTTTGTAAAGTGCCATATTTTTTTATCCTCGAATTGTTTTTACTGTTGTAACTAATCTAAAAAAATCTGCTTTAAAAATCATCTTCCCATCGAATGAATTTAATTCAATAATTAGTTATGATTTTAAAGTTTATCGAAGTTATAAAAGAGGATTCAGGATTCAGAATACACGACCTATAAAGGTACGGTGTTTTAAACAAAAAGTTTTAACCTCTGTCTCGTAAATAAAGAACGAAGTTTTAACCAATAATTATTCTGAATCCTGACTACTTTATAAATTAATTGTTAGACGCTATCTATTGGCAAATCGCCTTGAGTCTGAACGTCTAACTCTTCTCTGCGAATTGTTTCTTGTCTTTCAACAGTTTCTTGTTCTACAACTTTCCTGACTCTGACTTCTTCACGAACGAACGCCTCTTTACGGATATCAGGCGTTTCTTCATAAACTTCTACGCGTGCTACTTCGCCCTCTTGAAACTTCAATGTGCTTGGATCTACTACCGTTTCTGTTGGTGTAACTCGCTCGATGATGACTCTCTCTTTTTCAAGGGGAATTGCAACCCTTGCTGTTTCTGTTTCAATATGCTTACCTACTGCCACTTCCCCTGTTTTGACGCGATTTTTGTTAGCAATTAATCTTTCCTCATACAGTTTAAATGTTTGATGCTTCTGCTCATTCAAATTATACAGAGATGGATCATGTTGGTAATCGTAGCTGTCCCGACTGTGAGTGAGATTGTCAGATGTCGGGCGATACGCTCTGCGTACCTGTTCCTCATAATCGTAATCAACGGTCATGCTTTCTTTGTATTCAGGCAACTGTTCTACTTGGTGCCTACTCAATCCATCTACATATACTCGGTGAGCATTATAATCAATGTGGGAAAGACCAATGGGTAGTAAGATTTTTTTACCGGTAGAATTGAAATCAGAGTCTATGACTAAATAGCGAAAACGGCCTTCTGGATCTACTAATGCGTCGGAGACTGAACCGATCCTCTCGCCTCCCTCTGTGTAGAGACTTAAAGATTTGATATCATCACCACCAAAAGTTTCTTTATAATCTGGATCAAAGTCTGCTAGTTTGTAAAGAGGCATAGAATTTTTACCAAGAAATATTTAAATTAACTATAAAAACTTATCGAGTTATTTGCATCTTGCTGGCGGCTTATTTTAATTGTTTAAGGTTAGTATTTTTATAGCTAAATCTTAGCCACTGGATTTATGGCTAACTCCAAATATATATTCCGAAAGATTGAATAGAACTCTTATAATATCTGGTAGTGAGGAGAGGGACAGTTTCTCAAGCTTTCAACTTTTACTCATCAATTAGAATTGTTAGATAAATTTAAAAATAAAATTTATTAAGCAATTTCAACAAATGTAGCTAGCAACTTTATCCCTCGGTTTTGCACGTGAAAGCGGAAAGGTAAGCACCGTAAACTTTCTTGTTTTCTTCAATAACTATTTTCGTTAATAGGTAAGTAGAGAAATGTCTCGTCAGGCTTGGTTATCACAGTTAGAACAAAATCGAGCGATCGCAGTGATCCGCACTACAGAAATATCATTGGGACGCAAGATGGCTTTCGCTGTAGCATTTGGAGGAATGCGGTTAATTGAAATTACATGGAGTAGCGATCGCGCTGCCGAATTAATCTCGCAACTCCGCACAGAATTACCCACCTGCATCATTGGCACTGGTACTATATTCAACATGCAACAAATGCAAGAAGCAATAAAAGCTGGCGCGCAATTTATCTTTACACCTCATGTTGACCAAGCTTTGATTCAAGCAGCAGCAAGTCTAGATTTACCAATTATACCAGGAGCGCTCTCGCCTACAGAAATCGTCACAGCTTGGGCAAGTGGAGCAACTTGTGTGAAGGTGTTTCCAGCACAAGCCGTAGGAGGTGCTAATTATATAAAAAGTCTACAAGGACCAATAGGGCATATTCCCTTAATCCCAACAGGGGGTGTAACTTTAGAAAATGCTAAGGAATTTTTAAATGCGGGAGCGATTGCAGTAGGTTTGGGTGGAGAACTGTTTCCCAAAAAGCTTGTGGAACTCGAAGATTGGGAGGCGATCGCTAAACTCGCAACCAATTTATGTCAACAGTTAATTTAGCATGAGAATTCACAGCCTATCTCTATAGCGCAGCCATAGAGTGGGAATTATAGAAGCACAAGAATTGAGTGGACTTCTTATGAAAAGTCTCATATCTCCTCATTGGGTGCGTCTTTTGAAGTTATTTCTGATAAGTGTAGCGCTGAACTGTACTGTTGTTGGTGTCCTTTTAAGTGAGGTGTGGGCGAATTCAACCAAACAGATCATTCAAGAAGAAAAAGTTACGCTACAACAATCTGATCAACGCTGGATAGAGATTAACCTGACGACACAACGCTTAACTGCTTGGGAAGGAGCAAAACCTGTCTATGCAGTTGTTATTTCCTCTGGGAAAAAATCTACTCCTACACTCATTGGGGTTTTTAAGATTCAATCCAAGCAGAAGCTTGCCCGAATGAAAGGTGAAGACTATGATGTTCCTAACGTTCCTTATGCAATGTATTACGACGCTGGCTATGCTATTCACGGAGCTTATTGGCATCGACAATTTGGCAAACCAATTACCCACGGTTGTATTAATGTCGCACCAGATCATGCTAAATGGTTATACCAATGGGCGTCTTTAGGAACTCCAGTCGTTGTGAGCAAATAGTTTTTGCCAAATTGGCAAGTACTTTGATTAAGACAACACTATTGTAGGTCTTGAGAAGGGAATAGGGTATTGGAGCAAGGATGCCTTCTTCTTTCATGCTATGGAATATCCCTACCCCTTCATCCCTACGTGAGATTTAAGATTGTGTTCAAAGTCAACGTTCTCGTCAAAGTTGAAGACACACTCAGGGTTTTAGTCAGGGTTAAAGTTGTAGTTGATGATAACGTTTTAGTCAAAGTCAACGTTTTGGTCAAAAATGGTAATGGGCATGGGGCATAGGGCATGGGGCATGGGGAATGGGGCATAGGGCATAGGGCATGGGGCATAGGGCATAGGGCATGCCCCTAGGATAACTGTGCTACAAGTTGATTTTCTAACAGCGTTTCATTCGTTAACAAATCCTCAACTGTGATTCGCAAAAAGCGTTGCTCATCAACTCTAAAGAAGATTTTAATGCGATCGCTCCCAGGATAACCAGGCGGCGTCAGTTGAGCTATGTTTCTTGCACCATCTTTGTCGTTCAGCGGTTTCACACTTGTTGTACCGTCGTCAAGGCGACGAGTAATTAAGCGATCGCCATCAAAATAAACTTCAGTACTACCTGTATCTGCTCCCAATTCTCCCATAATCAATTCAATACTGGGTTGACTTTCCACAGAAGCACCCAAGAGTAATTCTATAGATTGAGTCATGGGGTAAGGTTGTCCAGCTCTAATAATCGGATGCCAATTGTGTTGATTACGACGACGATCCCAGTACCGAATACCGTAGCTGTGGTAGAGAAAATCTTTAAGTTCTACACCTTGAGCCAATTGTAAAGCACCTTGAGCGATCGCTTCAAAGGGACGCTCGCAACGGATTTTTGCTTGATCAAAATACTGCTGTACCCATTTTTGTACTGCTGGGAGTTGCACTGTTCCCCCGACTAGTAAAACTGCGTTAATATCTGAGGTTTCAATTCCTTGGCGTCGTGCTTGCTGTAACAGACTTGTCATCGACTCATCTAGTAACTCAAAAAATGAGTGTTCTTGTAAAATAGTCTCTAACGTGTCGCGGTTAATTTCTAGTTCGTAACTTTCAAACGTCTCATCATTAAAATAAACTTCACTAGCCTGAGTTTGGGTAGATAGCTGAATTTTCAATCGTTCTGCTAACCTGATTGTTAAAGGGCTCGCCACCAGCCCTTGAGTTTTGGTAAAGTGATCAACTACCCAATTATCAATATCAGTACCGCCCAAATTTTGACCAACTTTCGCGAGTACACGAGCAGTTTTTACCTTTTGCTTAGAATCAGTTAACGACTTATCACCCCATTTGAGAAGAAATCCTAAAGGCTTTTGGGCTCCTTGTGTGCTTTTATCCAACTGCACCAGGGATAAATCCAAGGTTCCGCCGCCAAAATCAATGACTAGGAGAACTTCTTGCTCTACCATACCATACCCCAAAGCTGCGGCTGTAGGTTCATCCAGCATCCGCACTTGTTCTATGGGGAGAGCTTGACAAACTTTTCCTAACCAATGGCGATAAGCTTCAAAGCTATCTACAGGTACTGTTAATACTAAAGACTCTAAATCACCTTGTGATGATGTTAATTGCTGAATTACTTTGGTAAGGAACCATTGTCCTACTTGCTCAAAAGTAACTGTTTGCTCGTCGAGTTCCGGTAAGAAACCTTGGATTGGGGTACCGATACCGCGTTTGAAACTCCGGAAAAATCGCGGATCATTTTTCAAATCCAAACCGCGATCGCGCACTTGTTGTCCTACTATAACTTGTTCTTTGGCTGCATCTTCTACATAAAGCAAGCTAGGGATTAATGGAGGGTTTAAATTTTGTTGTATTGATAAACTCGGTATGTTAAGTGTTTCTGGCTGTTGAGTTACGGGGTTCCAACGAGCAATAACTGTGTTGCTTGTACCAAAATCGATTGCGATTGCCATGTTATTTCAATTTGAAAAATCGCCCATTTCGAGATGATATCGCCAAATAGCTGTAGTATCAATTCTCCAGAAGCCACCAAGAACGTAAATAGGCGATCGCCTCTTCTTTACGTTTAGCTTCGATTTCTATCCAAGGTGCTTCGCGGTATACACTCGGCATATCAGTGATCAACTCGCTGTGTTTTCTGTCGTTGAAAGCCTCTTCCCCATTAGAAATATGGACTAACTGCCAATCAGGGTTCGCCCAAGTTTCCCGCGCTGCGTAAAACATTTCCGCTACACTAGGATCGTCATAACTGTCTAACTTTTCGTGACAAATTTGATGATGAGCATCAAATACCAGGGGTATATTGGCACGCTTACAAACTTCTAAAATTTCGCTTGCACTATAAGCGTTTTCGTCATTTTCTAAAGTTAAGCGACTTTTAATAGACTCTGGCAGTTTTGAAATAACTTGCACAAGTTGATCTACCCGCTGAGATTTACCACCATGAATGTTCATCAATGACCAAGATGAACGTGGTAAACCGAGTAAATCGAGTGTACGAGCGTGTCGTTCTAAAATTTTGATACTTGTTTCCACCACTTGCGGGTTATCAGAACTAAGAACCACGAACTGATCCGGATGTAGCACCATTCTTATGTTCAATTCTACCGCTCGTTGCCCAATTTTTCTTAAATCCGGGCTCATTTCCTCTAATATATTTTCCCCAATTCGATCTTCGAGATCACTCAGAGGAAATAAAGCAGAAGTCATGCGATAAAGCTGAAGATTGTTTTCCTCGCAAAAAGATAATGCTTTATGCAAGCGCTGCAAGTTATCCTGATAAAGTTCTCTGAGCGTCGCTTCACGTTGTTCTAAAGACATCTGAGAGTAGCGCTTAAGTGTGATGGTACGGAAACGCACTTCCTTAGAAACAGTAATGCAAACCAGTCCTAAGTGCGGTAAAGCACTTTTTTGCAACTGCTTTGCATTCGATAATTTTGAGTCAATTGTTGAGATTAAGTTGGATTGCTGCACTGCTGAAATAATGAACTTATCCAGACTGGCTTTGCCTGAGTCTGGTGTTTATATAATACATATATTGTAACAATTAGACTTTTGCTGTTTTTCTGCTTTCCTGAGGATTTTTCAAGAAGGCTGCTATATCCTTCAAAGTCTCTCTCGGTCTGCTTCATATTGGCCTTTTTTCGTTCATCTATCTCGAGATTGAAGGTAAGTTATACTGGTTGCAAGATACATCAGTAATTCGTCAATGATCGGACAGACACCAGATGAGAATCACCCTGAACCTCGACGAATCCCTTCTCAACGAAGCCTTTCAACTTACCAACCTTACTAGCCAGGAAGAATTGCTGAAACTGGCTCTGCAAGAACTTGTGCGTTCCCGTCGTAAGAAAAACCTGCTGGATCTTGCGGGACAAATTCAATTTACTGAGGATTTTGATCACAAAGCTTTGCGCGAAACTCGTCATGCTGCTGATTGATACGTCTGTTTGGATCTGAACATCGACGTGTTGAAGCGATATTTGTCCGAATCTTAGAAGTACCCTAATACTGATGAATGAAATTGAGAGCTAATAAGGGACTTTCAGGAAATCGAAAATAAGCAGTGCGAGAATGATGATTATCCTCACACTGAGCGACGGAGAAAGGGTCAGCATTGTCTGACCCTTTCTTAAATAAATTATTTGGTCATATTGACACCAACAGGCAAACACACAAACAAATCGCCTAACTGATCTCCTAAAAACATTATTTATGTATAAAAAAATACAATAACACTATTAAATCAAGAATTTTTAATGTACCTTTTGGTAGTTATGTCAAGTACATTCAATATTATTTAATATAATAAATATGTTCGATCTTAGGAGCGATAAAAGTTAACGAGTGTAATCCATATCTAGCCGGAATTGTGCCTGTAGCCTCAGCCGCTGCTGGTAAATTCCTCATAATCATCAGGTTGTTCACCAACAAAGCAGAAGAATCATGAATAATCAGGAACCATCAGACTCTTTGGAATTTCTGGGTAATCTCAAAAACGGCATTTGGCTATTTGGTATTTCATCTTGGCTATTTGGAATCACCGATCGCAGCATCGCTTCGTTTTCAGATGGTTATCTATCAGCTTTAGATTTAATGCAACTATTTACGGCTGCGACATTCTTTGTCGCTTGGATATTCCTCAAGCCAACAACATCTAAAGTGGAGTAGTAGATTCTAGAATCTGGAGCTGCTGTAACAGGGAGAAGTGCTGAGTAGAGCTTAACTTGCTCTGACGGGCACTAATCAAAAGGCGTTGTTGCATACAGATACAAATTACCGTCATACCTAACCCTATCTCCCAATAAGGAGAAGAAAGCGAAATTCTTGCCCTTCTCCCTGTTGGGGATGGTTAGGGTGAAGGTTAATGGTTTAGGAATCTCCCAACAATGCCAGTCAAAGGATGGTTCTCCTATTACAACCTCCAAAGTTTACTATGTAGGCTGTGATACCAATTTTCTGTGAAGCTGCACATTATTTTTACCCCTCCTAACCTCCCCTTGGCAAGGGGAGGAAAGAAGGCGGTGGGGCTCTTATGCGTCTTTATATAAAAATGGTATGAGGATATATAATTCAGTAATGGCAGAAGTACGCCTTGTAAAAAATCAGGAAGAACTGAACGATTTGCTCTATCAACGATGGCTAGTGCTAAGAGCACCGTTGGGAATGGCTCAAGGAACAGAAACAGATGGACATGAAGAGGGTGCTTGTCATCTAGTTGCTGTTTCGGATAGTCAAATTATTGGCTCAGCAAGATTAAGATTGCTTTCTGAAGATTTAGGTAGCATCGCTTTTGTTGCTGTGCTACCAGAATTCCGCAATCAAGGTATTGGCACAAAGCTGATGGAACAGTTGATAAAAATAGGTATTGAAAAAAATCTCCAAATTTTGAGATTAAAATCCCGAATCAATGCTATTAACTTTTATGAGAGACTAGGATTTGTAGCAGAGGGGGAATTCTTTGATTATTTGGGTATTCCTCACATTTTTATGTCGTACAAGTTACAAGCTTCTTCTCGACAAGTGAGAGGTTAGCTACAACATATTTATTACATACTATCTCTTTCTTGGTATAACAAGAACCCTTTAAGTTTAAGTTTTTTGTACTATAGTTTACAAGATGGGCTTGATAAGTTAGCGAAGAAGAATCCGGTTTTTCAACAGTTAGCTCTGCTTGAATCATATTCTTCTCTGCACTAGGCTCAATGATTCTACCTTGAACTTTATAATTAAACCAATCCCATCCTACCTCACGCATTAGTTCTCTTTCTAAAACCTGAATGGCTGTTGGCAGAATTCCCCAACCACGGTAAACTTTATCTAAGCAATTGATATCACCGGTACGAGTCAAAATTGACTTGAATGACTCAACATCGAGCATACCGTAGTATCTTCCTTCTGGTAAGTCTATAGCTGTTGGTGCAAACCGATGTCCACCAAAGTGGCTAGATTTCCAAACACGGATATTATCAAAGCCTAAATCAGAAATAGTGTTTGTAGCTTGGTGGTAGAAGGGATTACCATACCTAGCACAGCAGACGTCATGACTACCATGGGTACACACTAAAATATCTCTTGTTACAGTTGTTTGTGACTCATGATTAAGAATTCCATTCCGTAACCATTTTCTCACTACCGGTGCAACTTGCTCAATATTGGATAGTTGAAACTCATGTTTTTGGTAGCCATTATCAAACCCCTCTTTTTTGTCATAAATTATGAGGGTTGTACTGTCTACTTTATGCGATCTATTATTAGAAATTAACAGAAATTTTATTGGCAGTTTATTTTGCTTCACCTCTTTTTCTAAAACACGCAAATTCTCAGGAACCCATTTAGAATTAAATGGATCTGATAGCCAAGGTTGAGGACACTCAACAAGGATATAAGTTTGGTAATTGGTAGCACTACCAATAATATCTTCTCCTACTTGTCGTGAATGGTCTGCACAAAAGAAAGTGTTCATTGCTCATGTACTAGTTGGTTGAGTTGAATAGCAAATTTTAGGTGGTAGCTTTGTTGCTGCCTAAGGCAAAGTAAGCCTTCGACTACTAAGCGAGACAAAAAGTCACAGTTTTTATGGGAAAATATTTCTCTATAGCAGAGACAAGTATTCCTTGATGTGTGTTTTTTGAAAGGAATCAAAAGAGCAAATTTATCTGGCTCTTTAGCAAGTATAAATACTGCTTTGCTCGTCGAATTCTTTGTTAAGAATTCTTCTAAGATATTTAATATATTCCTAAAATAGCGCATACTGCAAAAGATTGTCAGTAACTAGGTACAAGTAGGGTTAAGAGTAACAGTTTATGCTTTGGTTCTCCTTTATTTCTAGCTTAGATGCTAAAAATTTGCAATTATTCCTTAGTCATATACCCATTATCTGAATCTGAGTATAACTGAATAGCAATATTTTTATCTAACGCTTATATATATTTTTGCTCTGTTTCAAGCGGTATTTTGCTCGCAGTGAGTAGACTTTGTAAATTCCTTTGTAAATTCCTTCGATATAGTTTGCCTCCTAATGTATTAATCGTCTGTTCACGTTCATACGACATAGATGTAAATTACATCGGGCTTGATTTGGGAGTCTGCATCGAGTGTAACTGAAGCCAATAATAAAAGCAACCTATTGACAATTAATACTGTTAACCATAATAGAAAGTAGGGGCAAACGCCGTTTACCCCTACTAAGCTGTTGTTTTGGAGGTTTTTGACCTCTCCTCTGGCTAAAGCCAAGAGGATTCTAAACTGATGTAGCGAAGTGCGGATAAAATCCGCACTTCGCTACGTTTGCGATATATTTTCTTTAGCGAACTAAATACGTCATACCGCTTGGGAAGGGTCAAAACTTCCCTTATTACCTTGGCTAGACATAAGCCTAGCTGTGTTTTTACTTTAACCAGGATGTTTGCTGCACCATTACAATCAGCATTGACAACTAGATTGTTTTTGGTCTTATACATTCCGCGCTTAACACGCCTACCTGATGGTTTCCACTGTTCGGGTTTTTCACCGTTAAATTTAGGTAAGAAATCACCATCCAAAAAGCTTGTCTTACTGGTGTATGATTCTTCGGTTTCAGTAAACTGGATACCAATTTCCTCACACAGTGTAAGGATGCGCTCTTTAAGCTTAGACGTCGGGATCTGCACAAAGTTTTGGTTGTTGCGCTTTCCTAGAGTTATCTTGTCCTTAACGCCCTGACCCCAGCCAAACACCACGTTACCAATCTTATGGTTAAGGCAGTAGTTGACAATGAATCTAGCTGTTTTATTGATAGCGTCCCTCATCTGTCGGTTACGCAGTTCTGTTAAATCAGCTAACTCATCATTCCAAAAACCTTGTGGTTTTCCTGTTTTAATTTTCTTAACCTTGCGGTTGTAGTTAGTGTTAAGGGACTTGAGTTGCCTACCATCAATGATGAAAGATTTACCTAGTGTGGAAACGCAAGTTAACCAATTGTTCGTACCAGGGTCGATGCCCAAAGCTTGAGAATGATCTAGTCCCAGCAAGCAGCTTACTGCCTCATTCCCAGATTTGTAAACGTACTCAGCATATAGCTCGCGGTTACGAGGAAGTATCCGAACCTCAACCAATTGATGAGGCTTAAACCCGTATCCCCCTGGAATCCAAACATCATTTAAAATGTCCTTGGATAATTCCCGTGAGATTGCTAAACGACACATCCCTGTTTCTATGTCTAGCTTTACGGCTTGAGCGGGAAATGTGACGACGCTTAACCCGTCTTTGCGATAACCAGGAATACGCGGAAAACCTTTTAACTCACCACTAAAAAACAATGGCAGTAATTCATTGTAAGAGCGAAAACTTTCGATAACTGACTTAATCGTTTGCTGTGCTTGCTGTCCTCCCATGATTTGATAGTGTTCACTGCTGGTAAATTCTTTACATAGTGAAGCATAACTATCAACGCTGATTTTCTTGGTTTTGAACCCAGAGCGGTAAAACTCGTCCTTGTCAAAAAACTCAACCCGTTCACAAGTCTCAAAATGTTTCTGTCTGATTGAGTAAACAACTTGATTTGAAAGCTTTGACGCTTGTTCACAAAGCAAAATCAGGAAGTTGTAAGTCTCGTTGTTAATTGCATCAGTTAATCTAATTTGTTGTGTTTTGTACAACTGGTCATCACCTCCATTTTATTTAGCTATAGTATTAGATACATATTATAACTAAAAAGTTCCAGAAAATGTCTAAACTTTCGTCTAAAGATTATGAGTACCGACACGCTGAAGGTTCTGTAACATCTTTGAATTATCACTTTGTGTTCTGTCCTAAACGTCGAAAAGCAGTACTTGTCAATCAAGTGGCTGCTAGACTCCAAGAAATTATTTTTGAACTAGTCACCGAACATGGTTGGAAACTCATAGCGCTTGAAATCATGCCCGACCACGTACACTGCTTCTTGAACGTCCCGCCTCATGAATCGCCTTCTGATATTGCCCGATGGATTAAAGCGAGAGCGTCTCATCACCTGAGACAGGAGTTTCCAGAACTTAAAAAAATGCCTTGCCTTTGGAGTCCTAGTTATTTTGTTGCTTCAACTGGTCAAGTCAGCACGCTCCGTGGTTAAGCGATACATCGAAGACCAGCGTTCTAAGTAGATACTGGCTAGTTAAAACTAGCCGTCAGCTTTCATCCCCCGGCTAGAAGCCGGAGGCTCGAGAGCATATTATTGGTAGTTGCGCTACCTTAAGGGAAGCAATCCCGTGTCTATAGCGAAGACAGCGCAACTACGAACAAGTCCTAGAAGCTGTATCCAACTCCTGCTTGAAGGCTCAGAGCATCTGAGTCACTGCCTTTGTAAGCATCAATGCCGAATTTAGCATCGCTGTATATCACGGTGTTTTTAGCAACTTGTGATTCAGCACCAAGGGTTAATACAGGAGCATTCTTGTTTCCTAACTGGCTTGCTTGACCGTCGTCAGTTACAAAGGAGTAACCACCACCCAAGTAAAGGTTAGTGTTTTTGGCGATCGCCGCATCGTAAGTCAGTGTTGGCACGATCGCTACAGAATCACCACCAAATAAGACTGCACCACGAACTGAAACAGGAGCGTTTTTGAGGGCATATCTTCCTTGAACGTTTCCACCTAATAGAGCGGCATCATTTTGTCTGCCACCATTGGTAACGCCAGCAGAAATACCAGCACCAATGTAACTACGATTCATGCCACGGCTCGCGGTTGTCGTGTTCGACGTTGTGGATGTTTGAGAGTTGTAGTTACCGTTGCTATCAGTTGTTGTAGATGTTTGAGAGGTGTAATTGCCGTTGTTATCAGTTGTTATACTTTTTGTAGTTGTTGTGGATGTTTGAGCACTAGCGACTCCAGCAGAGAGTACTACAGTTGCAACAGCAATCGCACAGGTAGCTAATTTTGTAAGTTTCATATATATTCTCCTCAAGGGAGTGTAATCTAATCAATTTGCTCTACTACTAGATTCTCCTTTTTTACAAAAAGTAACCTCACACACTTGGATAACCTGAATAGGTTAAAATTATTCACCCAGTTAGGTGAGCCAAGTTGGAGACTTCCTAGCAAGTTCTGTTAAAATCCAGATATTTATAATTCAAACTCCGATGAAAGAAACTGTCCTAGAGGTTCGGAATCTGCAAGTGGAATTTTCAGGCGACAGCAGTACGATCAAAGCTGTAGATGGTATTTCTTTTGAACTGCATCGAGGAGAGACTCTAGGAATAGTAGGAGAATCAGGATCAGGAAAATCAGTTACAGCCTTAGCTGTAATGAGGCTAATACAGACTCCAGGTAAGATAAGTGGAGGCGAGATTTGGTTTCGCCCTCAGGAGAATGGTACACCAATCAATTTGCTAGCGCTGCCAATTGAGCAAATGCAGCTGTACCGGGGCGGCGACATCGCCATGATTTTTCAAGAACCGATGAGCTCTCTCAATCCGGTTTATACGATTGGGTTTCAGCTAACAGAAGCAATTAAGCGACATCAGGATATTTCCGACGCTGAAGCAAAGCAAAAGGCGATCGCAGGTTTGCAGGAAGTAAAGCTTCTTCCCAGTGATGAGATTCTTCGAGAACAATACATAGAATCATCAAAATACACTTCTTTAACTCTAGATGAGCCAAAACTAGAAAAATTAGTCAAGCTACACAAAGAAGCAATCCTAGAACGCTACCCCCATCAGCTTTCAGGGGGTCAACTGCAGCGAGTCATGATAGCAATGGCAATTTCTTGCAACCCATTACTATTAATTGCTGATGAACCAACCACGGCGTTAGACGTAACCGTACAAGCAACAATTATTGAATTGCTGCGAGAGTTACAAATAAGCCGTAATATGGGGTTGATTTTTATTACCCACGACCTTGGACTCATTGCTGAGATTGCTGATAGTGTAGCAGTGATGTACAAAGGTAAAATTGTCGAATGTGGTCAAGTTGAACAAATATTTAGTGATCCTCAACATCCATATACTAAAGGCTTAATAGCTTGCCGTCCTACTCTCAGCCGCCGTCCGCAAAAACTTCTGACAGTTTCGGACTACATGAACGTAGAAGAACAATCAACAGGAGAGGTGGTGATTAAGCCAAAACAACCAGAACAACCACCTGAAGTTACTTTCGAGGAAATTGAGCGTAGATTAGCAAACCTAGAACAGCAACAGCCTTTGTTACAAGTCCATGATCTTAAGGTGGGTTTTCCTGTACGAGGGGTTTTTGGCGGTACAAAACGCTACAACATGGCAGTTAATGGTGTTTCCTTTGATGTTAAACAGGGAGAAACGGTAGGACTAGTAGGAGAATCTGGTTGTGGCAAAACCACTCTAGGTAGAACGTTGCTACGATTAATTCAACCAATGGGTGGTCGAATCGTCTTCGAGAATCGAGACATCACCACACTCAAAGGAGAACCGTTGCAACAGTTGCGACGGGAAATGCAAATAATCTTTCAAAATCCATTTAGCTCCCTTGATCCACGTTTAAAGATTGGGGACGCAGTTAAGGAGCCTTTGGTAATTCATTCTATTGGTAAAACTAACAAGCAACGGCGAGAGCGCGCGGCTTATCTCTTAGAAAGAGTAGGATTGAGTGCAAACGACATGAATCGTTATCCTCATCAGTTTTCTGGTGGTCAACGTCAGCGTATTTGCATTGCTCGTTCGTTAGCGTTAAATCCCAAGTTTATTATCTGTGATGAATCGGTTTCAGCTTTAGATGTTTCTGTACAGGCACAAGTGCTGAATCTTTTAAAAGAATTACAAGAAGAATTTGGGTTGACTTATATCTTTATTTCACACGACTTGAGTGTGGTGAAGTTTATGAGCGATCGCATCCTGGTGATGAACCAGGGTGTCATTGTTGAACAAGGTACAGCAGAAAGTATTTATCAAGCACCTAAACAAGAATATACTCGGAAGCTTATTGAGTCAATTCCTACTGGTAGTCCTGAACGTAGGCGCGATCGGCAATTACGAGCGTCATAAGATATAAGTAGTGAAGAACTAGTTAAATATTTTTTACCAAAAATCGTAAGTATATTTCTATGCTTCCCTCCGTCTTCAAAACCTGTCTTCCTAGAGAAGAAATCTTAGCAGGGGAACTTTCTCCTGAACTATTCGCCGCTAAGCTGCGACTGGTTGTGGAAGGGAAAGCACCTCAAGTATACCAAGATCCTACAGCCTTTTTTGCCAATACTTTTGCTACCGATGGTTTGAAAACCCTAATTTCTGAGGTGTTTGGGCGGCTGGTAGGTGCTGCTGTTGGCTCCCCAATTATCCGACTGGAAACTAGTTTTGGTGGTGGTAAAACTCATGATGAAATTGCTTTGTGGCATATTGCTAAACATGGAAGAGAGATTCCAGGACTAGAGCGTTTTACTGATGATATTAATTTAATACCAGATAGACCTATTCAAGCCTCTGCGATCGCGTGCCAAGATCTTGATCCAGTTAACGGTGTTTTCCATCCAGAGACTGGTATTACAACTTACACCCTTTGGGGAGAAATTGCTTATCAAATCAATGGTGTGGCTGGTTACAGCTTGCTTAAAGGTTCCGACGAACAGCGAGTTAGTCCTGGGACAGTTGTTTTAGAAAGAATAACCCAGGGGGAACCCACAGTCATTATCCTTGATGAAATCGCCACATACCTAAGAAAAGCCAAAGCTGTTATAGTTGGTAACAGCGATTTAGCCGGACAAGTTGTTGCTTTTTTATTCGCCCTCATGGACTTGGCAGCAGCTTGTGATAATTTAGTGTTTGTTTACACCCTCGCTTCGTCTAGTGACAGTTTTGGCGAAGAAACCACCGAAATTCGGGAAACAATTTCTGCAACAGCTAGACAAGAACGCATTCTTAAACCCAGCACTGATATTGAAATTTACAATATAGTAAAACAAAGGATGTTCAGCAGTATAGAAGCTAATGCTGCTACCAACGCTGCTAGAGAATATTTACAAAGTTATAAAGCTAGTCGTATTAATTTACCAGATGGTTGTAAAGATGCACGCTACATGGAAAGCATCGAGCAAAGTTACCCCTTCCATCCGGAATTATTTAACCTACTGACTAAAAAAATCGCCTCTATTCCTAACTTCCAACGTACCAGAGGCGCTTTGCGGTTATTTGCTAGAGTTATACGTTATCTATGGTCAGATATAAATACATGGATACCCGTCATTCATCCCCACCATATCCCTGTTGGTATTGAGGAAGAAATCACCAGTGATTTAACAGCCCGTTTAGAACGTCCCTTGATGCGGATTACTATCCAAGCTGACATTTACAACAAAGATGGTAGAGAAGCACACGCGCAGTTACAAGATGCAGAATGGAAAGCTGCTGGGAAACCTCCTTTTTCAACCTGGGTAGCTCGGACTATTTTTTTGCATTCCATCACTCAAGGTATATCGGCTGGTATTCGTCGCGCCGAATTGAATTTATCTTTGTTGACACCAGGACTAGAAATTGGCTTTGTTGATACTGCTTTAGAAAGGTTGAGTGAAGTTGCTTGGTACTTGGAAAATGACCCGGTTACAACTCTAGCTCGTTTCAAGGAAGAACCATCAATCAATAAAATTATTGCGGAAGAAAAAGCCCAAGTTGGAGTTACCGAAGCGAAAGACGATTTGCGAAATCGCCGCGACACCATTTTTGCAGATAAATTCTTCAAGCTAGTTATTGCGCCAGAATCACCAGGGGATGTGGATGATGTATCAGATAGTATCACCCTGTGTTTAATTGATTTTAACGAAGCGACAATTTCTGTAACTACTGAAGGAGCACCCGCACTTGTCGAGAAAATTTTTAATGAAACAGGTGAGTCTGGTAAGTTTCGGACTTTTAGAAATCGTTTGTTGTTTTTACTCGCCAATAAGCACGAACTAGAGCGAGCAATTGACAACGCTAGGGAATTTCGGGCTATTCAGAATATTCTAAATTCGCAAAATCGCTTGCAAGATTTATCAGAAAGTCAGCAGAAACAACTCAAAGATAAAAAAGGTTCTCTTGATTTAGGAGTAAGAGTATCTTTAACAAATGCCTATCGCCACTTATTTTACCCTGCTAATGACCCTGTAAAAGCTCCCAAGGGGTTGATGCACTACACCCTTGCTGCACAAGATTCTAGTGATGTGAGGGGTAAAAATAATCAACAGGATGTTATTTTAAAGGCACTGAAAGATTGTCAAAAAATTCGTGCCGATGATGCACCATCTTACGCCTCTGCTTACATCTTACAGAAGGTTTGGCCATCTGGGGTGACCTATTGGGCGACTAAAGCATTAAAGGAAGCTTTCGCCAAAGATTTAGGTTTAAATATGTTCGTTGAGGCTGAATTATCTAAGCTGCGAGATACCATCCGCCAAGGGTTAGGGACTGGTAGTTGGGATATGAAGGTGGGAGAAAAGCTGTTTATTAAAACTGATGACGGTAAGTTGAGCCTACCGGACTCCATAGAATTTTCTGAGAGGATGGTACTTTACCGACGGGGGATTCTAGAACCACCAAAACCGCGAGAAATTGAGCTTAACGCTCAAGTTTTGCCCAGTACAGAATCAGTAAAACCTGTGCGGGTACGATGGAAAGCTTCAGGAGCTTTGACGATTAAGCTGTATCAGGAAGGAAATTTAGTTGTAGGGGAGTTTCGCCCTAGTGATGAATACGAGACGGCGATCGCCAAAACCACAACTTTCAAAATTGTAGCTGATTACGGCAATGGTGAAGTAGAGGAGACGGAAACTCTAGCGAAAATATTGGTTTATGGTACTGGAACACCCAGCACACCAAGCGCTGGCGAAGGTAGAGAAGGTTTCTCCAAGACTCCGTCTATATTTAAAGCTAAACCAGAAGTATTTGATTTAGAGGGAACACTCGATAGGGTGTTTAATGAATTAGGCGACCTGATCCTAGATAATCAAGTACAGGGTATCCAGTCATTAGAAATCTCTGTTGGACAGGTTATGGACTACCGCAAGTTGATGACAGCTTTCCCACTGATCAAGTTACCGTTAAAAATCGACCAAACAGCAACTATTACTGTTAATGAACAGTTCATCCGATTAGAGTACCAGGGACTTGTCAAAGGATTCCAGATTTTTCAGGGGGCTGTTAGCAATTTGTTAAGTAACCGAGATGTGAAAGCTGACGTGTTGCTGAAGCTAATATTTGAATTTTCATCTCCAGTACAACCAAATGGCGCAGAAATCAGTAATATCAAACAAGCCCTGAATCGTAATCCGGTTGACAGGGTGAATTTAACAGCTAAAGTAACGTACTGAGATGCAAGAGTTTCAATTACGAGTAGTTCCCACAGATAACAATAACTTTGCCCTGGAGTTGTATCAATGTGCTTATAAAAAAGCTGGAGAAAAAAAGCGTCCCTCTGCTAAGCGTATTGGGCGTTTAAAGGGTAATGCTTTAATTGAGGTGAAACAAGCAATTTATGATTCTTTGAAAGCGAATAATTATGATCCAAAAACTTTAAGTCATAATCGCCAAACTCCTTATGTTTTAAATGAGGAATCAGGGATAAATCTAGCGTTGCTGTTTCAGACTTTGCAACCGCTTTCTAAACTAGAACGTATTGCGAATATTGCTCAAGGTATTAGGGCTATGAGTTATGAGGAATCACACTATTGGTTCGCCAAGATTAGCAACGGTAAACGTAATCAAGCTTTGAAAGCGATTCGAGTATTGTTGGGTGATTAATTGACAGTTAACAGTTCTTCATAGAGAATTGGTGTTAAAGTGATTATATCTATTACTTATCAATTCCTAAACTAGCCATTGATAAATATCTCCTCTTCCAAATCAAGCCATGCTGGATGAAACCAATTTAGAACAACGTTTAGTAAATCTTGAACATACAGTAGCCAAACTCAAGCACCAGATATCGATAGCTACCTCCGCAAATAATTGGCTAGAAAAAGTCACAGGCTCTATTTCTGACGAACAAACTTTTTTGGAAATTTTAGAGTACGGTAAATCAATACGGTATGCTGATAAACTTGTTAACTCGAAATACTTGCGATTTTAACCAAGTGCCAGGTTTGATTACCGAAGATTGGACAATTGTAGGCTACTAACTTTTATAATGTCAACTTATATAAACTTTGGAAGAGGTTTCAGAGGGATCATCCCAAATTGTCATTCTATATCAAGAGGTAGAAATATATGAAAATTGACGTGCGTAGTGCTGTTATGGCGGCTAAAAAATATTTTGAAGATATACAGGATATGATAGGTAACTCTATCAATGATATCTTGCTTGAAGAAGTAGAATTGTCAGAAAATAAAAAGCTTTGGTATGTAACGTTAGGTTTTAGCCGACCTGCAGTTAAGAATGAAAGAACTCTTATTCCTGATGTTATTTCTTTAGCTGCTAGAAATGAACGGGAGTATAAAGTATTTACCGTAGATGCAGAAACAGGGGAAGTAAAATCGATGAAAATTCGTGAAGTATGAAAGATTTTATTCGCTCCTTGTTTCAAAATTACAAACAAAAAGGGATTTTAATTGACACAAATATTTTATTACTTTGGTTTGTTGGTACTGTAAATCGAAGTCGGATCTCACAATTTAATCGAACTGAAAAGTTTTTGCCGGAAGATTACGATTTGCTAGTGAGCATTTTGTCATATTTCTCAAAAATTGTTACCACTCCTAATGTGTTGACTGAAGTGAATAGTCTGATCAACCAGATTGGCGAACCAGAACGTTCTCAATGTTACTCTATACTTGCTCAGGCGATGACTGTATTAGATGAATTTTATATTAAAAGCGTAGATGCTGTTCAGCTAGATAATTTTACTAAATATGGTCTGACTGATTGTGGAATTGTAACTTTAGCAAAAAATAAATATTTAGTGCTTACAGATGATTTTAAATTAGCTAATTATTTACAAAAAGTAGGAATTGATACAATTAATTTTAATAATATTCGAACTTATGGTTGGTAATAAAATGAGTAATTCAAATGCTAAACGACCTGCTGTATTTATTGAAAAAATGATGCCTGTGCAAATACTGAATGAGCAGGTTAATTATGAACATGGAGGAAATCCATTTAAAGGATTACATCGCTGGTATTCGCGTAAGCCATTATCTTTTAGTCGCGCTAGTGTGTTGGCTTCTTTATTACCAGCAGATATCACAATGCAAGAATTTGAATATTTGCTGGGGTTAGTACCAGGAAAAGAGGTAAAGCTATATAAAACACCGCCTAATTCTGTACAAATTAAGAAGGTGCATGATTATTGCGAAAAGGTTTGGGGAACTCGTACACCAACTGTGTTAGATGCGTTTGCAGGTGGTGGAAGTATCCCGTTTGAAGCAGCGAGATATGGGTTAAACGTACTCGCTTCTGATTTAAATCCTGTAGCAGTGGTAACTATGAAAGCGGCGATGGAATATCCGCTAAAGTTTGGTTCAGATTTGCAGCACGATATTGATAAATGGGTAAAGTGGGTAGGGGATGAAGCTGAGAAAAGGTTAGCTGAATTTTTCCCATGTTTACCAGGGGAAAAAACTCAACATTATCTTTGGGCTCATACGGTTGTTTGTCCAAGTTGTGAGTCTGTTGTTCCGCTTAGTCCAAATTGGTGGTTAAGTCGGACTAGTAATTATGCGGGTAAAGGACAAGCTAGGAAAATTACTAGTGATTGGTATGCAGTAAAGCCAATTCCTAACCCTCAAAACAAGCGTGTTGATTTTGAATTAGTTAAGGGTAGGAAGGGTAAAGAGACAACAATTCAGACTGATTATGGTGAATATGATCCGGATCTAACAACTACTATGAGCAGAGGAATAGGCAAATGTCCTAATTGTAATTCTGTTATAGAAAATGAAATAATTTATGAACAAAGCCGAAGTGGATTTATGGGTTATCAGCTTTATGCTGTAGCTTATAGACAAGGACAAGACAATATAAATTTCAGATTACCCGAAGAAATAGATTTTGAAGGTATTGAAAAAGCAAAGGAATATTTAAATATAAATTTACTTAAATATCAGCAAATTGGAGTCATCCCAGAAGTTGAAATTCCTTATGGTCATCAGTTCGCTGAAAGAAGCTCTTTTTTACGCCAAGGAATTGATAGATGGGACAAAATATTTAATGACAGGCAACTTCTAACACTGATAACCTATGCAGAATTAGTTCAACAAGCAGAAAATTTGATTCTAAATGAATCTAGCCTAGAACAAGCGCAAGCAATTATACTATACCTAACTTTAACATTAGAAAAATGTGTAGATAAGAATTGTAGATTATCCCACTTAAATGCTTCTACTGGTACAGTAGAATCTGCTTTAGGGCAGCACTCTTTGAACTTAATGTGGAGCTTCCCAGAAAAAAGTGTCTGGGGATTACTATGGTTTTATGAAGGTTCAAGGACAAGTTCAGATTATTCCGACTTATGTAAACTTATCAATACTAAGTTTAGCTTAACTAGCCTTTCTCTTATTGAAAATAATGATTTCAATTCAATAACAATTGACGCAGCATCAGCAGATAATTTAACTCATATACCTGATAAGTCTGTAGACGTCATAGTAACAGACCCCCCATATTACGCCACCATCCAATACGCCGAACTCTCAGACTTTTTCTACGTCTGGCAAAAACGCACCCTAGGCGACATCTTCCCCGAACTATTCTACCTAGAACTCACCGACAAAGAACGCGAAGCCGTCGCCAACCCCTCCCGCTTCCGCAACATGGGAGTATCTCCAGAAGAACTCGCCAACCAAGACTATGAAGCAAAAATGGCGATCGCGTTCGCCGAATATCACCGCGTACTGCGCGACGATGGCGTAATGACAGTACAATTCAACCACAAAGATTCCGGCGCGTGGGATGTTTTAGCAAAATCCTTAATTGATGCTGGTTTTGAAATTACTGCATCTTGGGCTGTCAGTACCGAAAACCCGCAAAACTTACACCAAGCACAGAAAAACGCAGTATCCAGCACTGTACTTTTAGTATGCCGCAAACGTGACCCTAACGCCGAACAAGCTTGGTGGGATGACGTGCGAATTGACGTGCGAAATATCGTTTTTGAAAAAGCACCAGAACTTGAAAAATGCTTAACTGAAGATTCTCGTCCTGCTGCTGATAGAGTAGCAGATCCTACACGCCGTATTAAACCCCCTGGTATTAACTTGTGCTTAAGTGCTTTCGGTTCTGCTTTGAGTGTGTTTACTAAATATAGTTCCATCCTCGACAGCGCGGGTAATCCAGTTGAACCTAAAGCAGCTTTTGAAGAAGTACGCCAAGCAATCGTCGAATACCGACTACAAAACTTATTAGCAGGTAAAGACTTCAACGGTATTGATCCTTTAACCCAATGGTACATCCTCGCGTGGGATACCTTCGAGGCGCGAGAATTTCCCTTCGATGAAGCTAGACAACTCGCCTTAGCTGTTGGCGGTTTTGATGTTTCCGATTTAGTCAAAAAACACAAACTACTCGATTCTGGAAGTGGTTACTGTAAATTACTCACCCCACAACAACGCCTGAAAAAACGAGCCTTCTCCGTTATCGATACTGAATTTTCTGCCAGATATTTAGTAGATGCACTCCACGCTATTATCTCCCTTTACCAAGAAGAAGGAAATACAGAACCCGTCCGCAGGTTTATGAAAAATACAGGTTTAGTTAGTAACGATTTATTTATGCGGACATTTGAAGTAGCCTTGAAAGTAATTCCCCGTATAGGCGATGAAAAGAAACGCATTCCTGAAGAAAAAGCCTTATTAGATTTGTGGTTGGCTATGGATGAAATCAAAGCCAAAGTCTCTTACGTGCAGACTGAGTTACCCTTGAATGAAGGGGGGCAAATGAGTTTGTTTTGATGACGGTTAATCGTCAACTGTTAACCGTCAGTCGTAAACGATCAAAAATCAAGCAAATTATGTTACTTTTAGACCCGAAGACGCTCCAACCAACCGAAGATCAACGTATCATTCTTTATGATGTTACCTGGGAACAATACGAGCAACTTTCTGATATGTTTGTTGATGAGTTTCCTCGTATGACTTATTTAGAAGGAACGCTAGAAATTATAATGACTACCTTTCCAGAACATGAACGCCTCAAAAAAATAATTGCCAGATTACTAGAGGCTTATGCAGAGGAAAAAGATATTAATCTTAATGGTTATGGTAGTACTACCTTCCGTAAGCAAGCCGCTAAAAAAGGTGCAGAACCAGATGAATGCTACTGTCTTGGAGAACTTCATGAAGTCCCAGATATTGCTATAGAGATTGTTATAACAAGTGGGGGTATTGACAAACTAGAGGTTTATCGAGGTTTGGGTGTAAAAGAAGTTTGGTTTTGGAAAAACCAGCAATTTAATTTCTATTATTTATCAGAGATTGACGGCAAATACACCCAAAGTTCTAACAGTAAATTAATACCAAATTTAGACCCTGTTTTGTTAGCTAGTTTTGTCAATGAAACTAATCAGACACAGGCGGTTAAACTGTATCGAAAAGCATTGCAAAATCAAAATCGTTAACTGATGACTGATGACTGATGACTGATGAATGGGGAGCATCCCAAATGTGTAAATTTATTTTATTTTGTAGTGCGGGCATCTTGCCCGCTTCTGAAATAAACTTGGGAGCAAGATGCTCCCACTACCGTTTTTTTGTAAAATGGGGATGCTCCCGATCAATGAGGATTGTTAACTGTCAATTGCTGAAGTATTATGTATAACTATAATCCGTTAGAATGCCTACCTTCGTCAGCAGAATTACCAGATTCAGATGATACTCCTGTGGATAGCGAACTGCAAATATCGCTTCCCAATTTATTGTTAGCCATGTTAGCTGAAATCTGGCAAAGCAGGGATGATTGGTTTTTCGGCATTAACATGGGAATTTATTATACACCAAGTAAACCTCCCATAGTTCCTGATGGTTTTTTGAGTTTAGGGGTAGAACGTTTTGTTGGTGAAAATGGACGTTCTAGCTATGTTTTGTGGGAAGAAGAGAGTATTCCACCAAATTTAGCTTTAGAAGTTGTTTCTCAAACTTACAACGGGGAATACGAACAAAAAAAAATTGATTATGCAGAATTAGGCATTTTATATTACATTATTTACGCACCAACACGGCTACGTCGCAAGCGCCAACGTTTGGAAGTTTATCGCTTAGTCAATGGTCAATACATTTTACAACCAGGCGATAAAGTTTGGATGCCAGAAATTGGTTTAGGTATTGGAAGAGAACGAGGAATTTATCAAGGTATCACGCGGGAATGGCTGTTTTGGTGTGACGAACAGGGTAATAGATACCCGACACCAGAAGAAATAAAAGCTGAACAACAGGAACAACTGGAGCAAAGCCAACAAGAGTTAGAACAAACTCAGCAACAACTTCAAGAACTTTTAAGTAAATTACAACAAAGAGGAATTGATCCAAATACACTTTAATAATTTTTGATTAAATAAAATAAACCTTGTTTATCTTGAAAATTGAAGTGGTGCTGGTATCTCATTTCTCTGAACCGTTGTAAGTCAAGACATGCTATGATTAGTAAATTATAGTCTTTTAACTAAAATTGGCCAGCAATGAGTTAAAAATCTTGTAACTATAGCAAAGTTACTATAAAAATTAAAAGCTTATGACAACAAACAATATTAGGCAGCAAATATTAGAACATCTAGAAACATTACCTGGGGAACAGGTGAAAACTCTTCTGTTAACATGGCTGACTAGTTCATCTGGGGATTTAGAGGATTTTGAACAGTTACTAACAAATCAACCTACTGAAAATAGAGAAGAATCATTTGATTACGGCGAGATAGACACAGGATTGAATTTTCAAACTCTTACTGAAGCAGAGATGATTCGCCAAAGCCAATCTGCTCTCGAAGCTTACCTTCATAAAGGTTCAGGAGTATCCCACGAGCGCGTACGCGAATGGGTAGAAAATTTGGGAACCGATACTGAACGCCCATGTCCCAGATAGTTTGGACGGAAAGTGCAATTAATGACTTAAATCGTCATTATGATTTTATTAAACTTAATAATCCTGATGCAGCTTCCCGTGCAGTACAAGCAATTGTTTCTTCAGGCGAAAGTTTACAGCAGAATCCTCGTCGAGGAACGATTATAGATGAAATAGCAGGGCTGAGAAAACTTTTAGTTTTTTTTGGTAAAAATGGCTTTATCATCCATTACGTTATTCTTGAGGATGATGTTGTTATTTTACGTATTTATCATGGTAGGGAAAATCGGCCTCGTTAGTATTAGAGCGATATGCCAAAAATTTTACGCGAATACCCTTGGAAAATTAGCTACACCAGCAACACTCATAATACAATTGCCGATTTCTACATCCCTGCTTTAGAATGTACCATGCAATATGACCGCAAAGCAGGTTTTTTTAGCAGTGCCATTTTGAGTAAAGTCGCTCGTGGGTTAGGTGCAATGCTGCACAATGAGGGGCGAATGCGGTTAATTATGGGCTGTCAGTTTAGTCCACAAGATTTACAAGCAATTCAACAAGGGTATGCACTACGAGATGCATTGCTAAATCGTCTAGATGCTGACTTAAAACCGCCTGAAAACTTTGCCCAACTCAAGCATTTTGAAATTCTTAGCTGGTTAATTCAAAATCAATATCTTGATATTAAAATTGCTATTCCTCTTCAAGAAAATGGACTACCAGAAGATACTACACAGCAACTAGACCCACGGCATATATTCCATGAAAAAGTTGGCATTTTTACTGATGCCAATAATGATAAGTTAGCATTTAGCGGTTCAAATAATGAATCTATCGCTGGTTGGGAGAGAAATGTAGAATCTTTTCACGTTTATTGTTCTTGGGAAGGAGGAAGAGAACTAGATAGAGTTGATGAAGAAGTTAGCCGATTTGAACAACTTTGGTATGATGTCTCTCCTAACGTACGAGTATTTGAAATTCCTGAAGCAGTACAGAAAAAGCTATTGCGCTACACCCCCGCTACGAAACCTAATTGGAATGCTCAAGCCGAATTCGACACCCGACCTTTAACAAAAGAATTAAACCTCACCCATCTTGAAACTTCCAGTAGTGCGGGCATCTTGCCCGCTACTACCAACACAGAGCAACATACTCCCACTACTTTTAAAAACTATGATTCTCAAAATACCTCTGGTTTAACTCAACCAGAAGTAAAACCAACACTAAAATCAGATTATTTGGGTATTTCTACAGAACAAAGAGAAAAAGAAAAACTAGCATTTACTCAACTTGCTAATATTTATCAACACCCTGGTTGTTTAGATTTTTGTCTAAAATCAATTCCTATTAAACCTTGGCCACACCAAATTAAAATTCTGCGTCGTGTTGCTCAAAATTTTCCTCAAAGTTTTCTCATTGCTGACGAAGTTGGTTTAGGAAAAACAATTGAAACTGGGTTAATTTTGCGCTATCTTTTATTGTCCAAAAAGGTAAAGCGTGTACTAATTTTAGCACCTGCTAGCGTTCAACCCCAATGGCAAGAAGAACTACGGGAAAAGTTTAATTTACATTTTTTGAGTTACACATCTACAGAATTTAAAGACCCCTACAAACAAACTATCCCAGCAGCAGCTAACCCTTGGAACACTCAAGATTTAATCCTCGCTTCTTCTCATTTAGTGCGCAGAACTGAGAGAATGCACCAGCTATTAGAAGCAGAATCATGGGATTTAGTAGTACTAGATGAAGCGCATCATGCACGGCGTAAAAGTCCCCAAGACCGTAAGGAAACGCCCAATCGTCTATTAGAGTTAATGACGCAGCTGAAGGAGAAAACTAAATCTTTGATTCTTCTATCAGCAACTCCTATGCAAATTGATGCTATAGAAGTTTTCGATTTGTTAAATCTCCTAGACTTACAAGGACATTGGAGCTACGGCGATAACTTTTGCCATTATTTTGCTTCCCTGCAAGGTGCTCTAAAGCAGCAAGTTATTGATTTTTGGCAAGTTATGTCTAGCGATTATTTTCAGCGTGGTGGACAGCCTTGCTCTAGATTAGAACAGTTTTTGAGCAAGAGCGATCGCATTCTTGCTTACAAAATGCAGGATATTTGGCAGAAGGGTAAGAAAATCTCCAATCACAAACAACTCTTAGCAGATGAAGATTTCATCACGACTTCCCGTCAATATTTGACAGTAAACACTCCCTTAAAAGATTTGATGTTCCGCCATACCCGCGACACTCTTCGACAATACTACCGTCGAGGACTGTTAGAAAGGGATATTCCTACTAGAGTTGTGCAGGATAACGCCATTACGCTAGAACTACAACGGGAAGTACCCCTTTATGTAGCTGTCAGCGACTATGTACGTCACTTTTATCGACTAGCGCAAAAAGATAAGCGTTCTTGTTTAGGTTTTTTGATGACCCTTTACCGCAAGCGCTTAACCAGTTCATTTTATGCTATTAAGTCATCCCTGCAACGCCGTTTGGATTATTTGTTAACTCAACAGGGAAGCGTTTTAAGTGATGATGATTTAGTGGATGTCGATAATGAGGATGATGCCATAATTGCGGGGCTGGAATCTTTCTTTGAACCAGTAGACCCCCAAGAAATTCAATATCTTGAAGATTTACTCTGCCAGTTTGAAAATACTGGGGAAGATACCAAGCTTTCTCGCTTTATTCAAATTTTACGCCAAGAATTAACTGAACGCGAAAGTGCTCTTGTTTTCACACAGTACACCGATACAATGGACTATCTGCGCGATACTTTGCGAGAGTTGTATGGTAGTCAAGTTGCTTGCTATTCAGGTCGTGGTGGGGAATTGTACCAGAACGGTAAGTGGAGTGTAGTTCCCAAGGAAGAAATTAAACGCCGATTCCGTCAAGATGAAATAAAAATTCTCCTTTGCACTGAGTCTGCTTCCGAGGGTTTAAATTTACAAAATTGTGGAGTGTTGATTAATTATGATATGCCTTGGAACCCTATGCGGGTTGAACAGCGTATTGGGAGAATTGATCGCATTGGACAAAGGTATTCCACTGTACGAGTCCACAATTTTTACTACGACGGCACTGTTGAAGCCAAGGTTTACAAAAAATTGCGCGATCGCATCAACGCTTTCGCTACAGTTGTAGGTAACCTTCAACCTATCTTAGCCCAAGTCCCCACCTTTATTGAACAAGCTGCGATGAGCGCCGACCCAGAAGAAGAGGACGTTCTAATGTCTGAATTCGACTCAGTCTTAGATAGACCCCCTCTGCGTCTAGCAATCGAAGAAATGGTAACAATGGATTTAGATAGAGATTTAGCAGAAATTCAAGAACCATTGGCTCCATCTCCTTTTCTACCAGAAAATATCCAGCAACTATTCACCTCATCAGTAATTTTAAAAGCTAGTGGCTCGAAATTTGAGACGAAAGGCGAACGTATTTGGCAACTCGTTCATAAAGGTCAAAACTACACTGTTACGTTCTATCCTGATGTTTTTGAGGAAATGCCTTCACTACGGTTAATGAATTTTGGCGACCCCTTATTTGCAGAATTGCTGCGAGCCGTTAACTGAACTAATGAAAACGCTCACGTGCCATGACAAGTGAGCAACGATTCATTCAATCTATAAACGTCGGGTATTTTCTATATACAATCTTCTTAAATATTTTATTAAGCTACGAATGAATAACTAATTTAATACGTTTACGAATAGATACGATATTTCCGTGGGATTTCTCTTTTGTAAAGATGGATATTGCGGCTAGGTTATAGATAGTTAAAGAGTTTTTCTAGAAACTACCATGCGTCCATACACTCACACATTCCTAACTCTTGTAGTCACTTTTATCTCTACTTCGATGGTTACTCCATGCTTAGCTGAAACTCCAGTCTTATCAAATAAAGATAGCGTATCTATATCTTCAGCATCAATTTCTACCTTAAAGAGCCAGCCTAGTAGTTCAAGTAAGAACAAACAAGTTATCATCTCTGAAAACGCTAGTAATACTTCTGGTTCCAAAGAAACTGTAGCCCCAACTAAACCCGACTCACGGCTTCCAATATCTAGTAGAATTTTTGCTGCACCCTCAATGCAACAGTGAGCAAATAAAGCGTTGGTTGCTCATTTTGGTAGAACCAACACGACTTTCATTTTCCGAGACAAACTTCTTCGTACCGCTTACCAATATTTTCCCAGTTGAATTCTTTTTCTACCATTTGTCTGGCGTTATAAGACAATTCAGCTTGTAATAGCGGGTTTTCAAATATTTGAGTAATCGCACAGACGTACTCTGCTGGCTTATTAGCTCGTAAGGCTCTTAGCGGCATATTGGGTTCATCTACAAATAGTCCTTCTAAGCCGCGATCGCTTGCTACTACTGGTACACCTGCTGCCATTGCCTCTAAGGTTTTATTTTTAATCCCAAATCCAGTTCGCATCGGCACAACACAAACAGTCGCTTTGTGTAAGTATTCTACCATTGAAGGAACACGGCCCGTCACAGTAATGCCTGGTTTTTCTTTAAGTGCTAAAATTTTAGGTGAAGGACGAGATCCAACAATATCGAAAGTTGTATCAGGGTAAAGTTTTTGAATTTCTGGCAGGACTTTTTTGCTGAAAAAGCAAACCGCATCAATATTTGCTAAATTATCCATTGCACCGATAAAAATTATGTGGTGTCCTCCGGGATTGTTGGTGCGGCTGGGAAATGAAACCAAATCGACCCCATTAGGAATAACTGTAATTTTCGTGTTAGGGTTAAACTTTTGGAGTTGAATTTTATCCTCTTCTGTTGTGACTACGATCGAGGAAAATTTAGAGCAGTAGCGTTTCTCGTAACGACGCAGAAGCGGTAGGAAAAGTTTGTCTCTAAATTTATTTTCAGAAATGCCGGTTTCTAGCTGGTTATAAGATGCACCGTATACAGAACTATGAATATTGACTACAGTTCTTAGCTGTTTTTGAAAGTGCGATCGCACATAAATTTCATTGACGCTATGCTCACAAGTAATCACGTCACATTTTCTTGACTCTATAAACAGATCAATCCAGGCTTGCATTGCGCTGGAATAGCGGTTTAATACATTAGGCGGTGTACCTTTGTGTAGAAATGTTAAGAATCGCTGAATTTTTTTCAGTATATTACCGGATGTATTTGTGTCAGGAGGTCGATTAAAAAGAACCAGATGATCAACACAATCGCGTAGTTCCAATATTTCTGAGTCTGTGACATCAGGTTCACGCTGAGTTACCAAAGTGATATCATGGTTCCGACGGAGATATTTAAGTAAATGAAAAGTCCTTACCTGAGTACCTCCTCGTGTTGGTGGGTAGGGAAACGTAGAAGATAACATCAAAATTCTCATATTTCTGACTTTATAGAAAGAATATCAATCAAATGAATATTTAACTAATATATTAGGGTTCTTATTTGGTTTTTGGGAACCTAAGTACACATTGATTTCGTTTTTTCCTCTTTCCTATCTCTAGGAGTAAATTCACAAATCAAATTGGGTTTTTATAGATTAGGTTCTAATAAATCTTCCCTGGATAGGATTCGAGCTTTTTGCTTTTATCAAAAAAAATATGTATCATTTAAATTATTTATAATATATGGTAAACCAATATTTAATTATGATTAAATAAAAATATTAATTCTCCAAAGAAATTCGGGAGCATCTCAATTTTTAACAGGCAACGTGTAAAGCTCTGCGGGCATAGCTGCGCGTCTCGCAAAGCATCTGTCTTGCTCGCGCTATTAAATGGGGTATTCTCCATTCCCTGCTCAATAGGGTTTGCTTAAAGATAATTGTAAGTTGGAAAGTCAGTTGCTTTATGGCAACGCTAGTCGCCTCAAATAGAGAAACCCCTTGTGCTGGCTCTGCAACCGATGACTTAAGGCTTTAGGCTCTAAGCAATCCGTATTGATTCCGTGTTTTCTTTTTTGATAAAGCTCATGCCTAAAGTAAGCGTTTGTATTCCGACTTTTAATCGTGCTAATCTATTAGCTTTCGCAATTGAAAGTGTACTAAAACAGACTTATCAAGACTTTGAATTAATTATTTGTGATGATGGCTCTCAAGATAGTACTTCGGACAGTATCCTGGAGTACACAGACAGCAGGATAAAATATATCCGTCACCCTGAAAATATTGGAAAAAGTAATAATATGCGCTCTGGATTTGACGCTGCTCAGGGTGAATTTTTTATAAAGTTTGATGATGATGATAGATTAACGCCAGATTTTCTAGAACACACTGTAGATATATTAGAAAAGGACTCTATCATTGATTTCGTGGGTACTGATCACTGGATCATTGATATTAACAATATTAGAGATGAGGAAAAGACTCGGCAAAACTCGCTTCATTGGGGTAGAACTCATTTACCAGAAGGTGTGGTAGATAATTTATTGGAAGTTGTATTTATTAACCAAAGCTTTCAAATTGGTGCAACTTTATTTCGTTACAAAACCTTACAAGAAGTTGGGTTTATGCAACCAAATTGGCAAAACTGTGAAGATAATGATTTATTTGTTCGTCTAGCTTTAGCTGGGAAAAAAGGTTATTACTTACCTGAGTTATTAATGGAATATCGCTTTCATCAAGAACAGCAAGGTCTTAATCGAGCAATTCGTTATTTAGATGATAAGTTGCGTTATTTAGCAAGTTATAAATTTGATTCTGAGAAGCTAGAAAAAATAAGAATACAGCGTTTTAAAGAAACCCAGTTATTATTAGGTTTACGTTTAATTGAGAAGGGTGAAACTCAACAAGGACGGGAGTTAGTCTTAGCTGGTAAGTCTTGCTCTCCTGGTAAAGCATGGACTGGCTTGGGATTATCGGTTTTACCAGTTAGAGTAAGGAGTCAGGCGTTTGGGTTGCTGCGGCGATCGCGGGGGTAGCAAACTATCAGGGCGAACGCCGTTCGCCCCTACAAGCGGGAAAAACCCCTCTTTACTAAGAAAGAAGGGTTTTTGATAAACTGCTACGCTTTAATAAGCGTCTTGTAGCTCGTAGAAGTCAGGCGAGATGTAGTCTTTACGTAAAGGCCAACCTACCCAATCCTCTGGCATTAACAACCGCTTGAGATCTGGGTGTCCTTCATAAATAATGCCGAACATATCGTAAGACTCACGCTCTTGCCAGTCTGCTGCTTTCCACAACCAGTAAACAGAAGGTACTCTTGGGTTTTCTCGGGGTAGAAACACCTTCAAGCGTACTTCTTCTGGGCGATCAGCGTTATCACTAACTTTAATCAAGTGGTACATACTGACCAGTTGTTCTCCTGGTCCTAAGTCAATACCAGATTGACACTGAAGATAATTAAACCCGTAAGCATACAGCGCAGTAGCAATAGGTAGTAAGAAATCTGCCTCTACCTTAATGATCTCTACACCGCTGTGGTCAGCTTCTAAAGATTCGTGAGCAAAATCATTCTCTGTAAGCCATTGAGAGACTTTACCCGCTTTTACCAAAGATTGTTCTTCTGCTGGTACTGGTGTTGATTCTTCATTAGCCACGGGGTAGCTCCTCCTTTTGGGACTGTGTTAAAAGAGCAGGAGGTACTGGCATACCAATAGCCTCTGTTAATTCTTTCGGAGGGGTGAAGCGGGTTTCTGACTGCAAATACTTACCAGTATGAATTTGCTCTGCTGGTTTCATATTGTGAGTTGTGCTGTAGTAGCGATGGCTTTGCTTGATAATATCCCGCTCTTGTATCGAATCATTAGCTATCTTCTTCCGTAGCTTAATGATCGCGTCAATAATCGCCTCTGGACGTGGAGGACAACCAGGTAAGTATACGTCCACTGGAATTAACTTATCAACGCCACGTACTGCACTAGGGGAATCTACGCTAAACATTCCACCAGTAATCGTGCACGCGCCCATAGCAATTACATACTTTGGTTCTGGCATTTGTTCGTAAATACGAACAAGTTGGGGTGCCATCTTCATGGTAATTGTCCCAGCCGTAATAATTAAGTCAGCTTGGCGGGGGCTAGAACGAGGAATCAAACCAAAGCGGTCAAAGTCAAATCGGGAGCCAATTAAAGCTGCAAATTCAATAAAGCAGCAAGCAGTACCAAACAGTAACGGCCATAGGCTGGAAAGCCGTGCCCAATTGTACAGGTCATCAACTGTAGTCAGGATGACGTTTTCCGACAAATCGTTGGTTACAGTAGGGCGCTCAATTGGGTTGAGGATGCTCTTTTTGTTATCCTCTAAGTTAGTATTCAAGACCATTCCAAAGCTCCTTTACGCCACGCGTAAACTAGGGCAATTACAAGAATTGCAATAAAAACTAATGCTTCAACAAATGCCAACAGCCCAAGACGATGGAACGCAACAGCCCAAGGATACAAAAACACAGTCTCTACATCGAAGACGACAAAGATCAGAGCAAACATGTAGTAGCGGATGTTGAACTGTATCCAGGCACCGCCAATGGGTTCCATACCTGATTCATACGTAGTACGCCTTTCTGGGTTGCGACCAGTGGGTCGCAGGAGCTTGGACGCTGAGAGAGCCAAGGCAGGCACTAGGCTACATACTATTAAAAAGCCTAGAAGGTATTCATAACCGCTAAGGACAAACACAATAAAATCTACCGCTTGAAGTGGAAATAACTTTGTTACCTTCTTTTACATTATATCGGCTTTGATTTTTTTGATCCCCAGAAAACAGAACCAGAGATTATTTGATTCGTTTTTAGTGACTATAGAAAGAACTAACAGTTATGTCATAATTTTTAACGTATCTTTAATATTTGTCCCTGACCACCATGAGCGAACCAGCTGTTGATACAACCGCATTAGACCGCTATGAGTGCCGAGTCTGCGGTTATGTCTATGAACCCGATAAAGGGGACGACAAACATAACATTGCTCCTGGAACACCTTTTGCTGAACTACCGATAACTTGGCGTTGTCCAGTTTGCAGCGCTAAGTCAACCGCTTTCACGAACATTGGTGGCGTAGGCGCGGCTTCCGGCTTTAAAGAAAATCTAGGTTATGGTTTAGGTGTCAACCAACTCACCCCAACCCAGAAGAATCTCTTGATTTTTGGCGGCTTGGTTCTCGCCTTCTTGTTCTTTATAAGTCTCTACGGTTTGCAATAAAATGCAATGGGCATTGGGCATTGGGTAATAAGCAATGGGCAATGATAAATCAAAAAATGTAATTAATTCTGTCTAACTACTGAGCATACCTTATATTCACTATGCCCCATGCCCCATGCCCCATGCCCCATGCCCCATGCCCATTGCCCCATGCCCCATGCCCCATGCCCATTGCCCCAATCCCCTTCTTTGGTAAACTTTTACTACACAATTTGACGAAATATAAAGATGTTTTCAACTGTGAGAATTTGGCAACGACTGTTTGCTGTTTTAGTAGCTGTCCTCCTGTGCGTAGGTTGTAGTAAGGTTCCCTCCACAACGTTTAATCCTTGGGAAGTTATTTCTCTGCCAACAGATGCGAAACTGTTGGATATTGCCTTTACTGATAACCCTAAGCATGGCTATTTAGTGGGTAGCAGCGCCACTATTTTGGAAACTCAAGATGGTGGAGAAACTTGGCAACCTGTAAAGTTACAACTCGATGACCAAAGGTACCGCTTTAACACGGTAAGTTTTGCCAACAATGAAGGGTGGATAGCTGGAGAACCTTCTGTGCTACTACACAGCACTGATGAAGGTCATTCTTGGTCACGTATTCTCCTCAGTGCAAAACTTCCTGGTAATCCCATTAGTGTTTTGGCATTAGGAGACAAAACAGCAGAGATGGCTACTGATGTGGGAGCCATCTATAAAACCACAGATGGTGGTCAAACTTGGAAAGCCCAAGTAGAAGAAGCTGTTGGTGTTGTTCGTAATATGGAACGCTCTGCTGACGGCAAATATGTTGCTGTTTCAGCTAAGGGTAATTTCTATTCGACTTGGGAACCAGGAGAAAATTCTTGGAAACCCCATAACCGCAATAGTTCCCGACGAGTCGAAAATATGGGATTTACTCAAAATGGGCGAATGTGGATGCTAGCGCGTGGAGGACAAATACAGTTTACCGATCCAGCCAAGCCTAGTGAGTGGCTGAAAACTGAATATCCAGAACTTTCTACAAGTTGGGGTTTGCTTGATTTGGCTTACCGCACTCCTGAAGAAATTTGGGTAAGTGGTGGTAGTGGTAATTTGCTGTTGAGTGTTGATGGTGGTAAAACCTGGGAAAAAGACCGTGATGTTGAAGGAGTTCCCGGTAATTTATATAAAATTGTTTTCTTATCTCCAGAAAAAGGTTTTATTATCGGTGATCACGGCGTTTTGCTGAAATATCAACCAACAGTTGCAGCTGCTTCTAAGTCAGAGGAAGCTTAACGTGATTCATAGATGAGTATTAATACTCATTTATGAGAAACAGGTTGCAACTTGTAACTCTTTCTAAACTTTGTAGGATAATAAACTCATTAACAATTGTTGCCAAGGGAGGGATCTAAATGTCAGGTACTACTGGAGAGCGTCCATTTAGTGACATTATTACTAGTATTCGTTACTGGGTGATTCACAGTATCACCATTCCAGCATTGTTTATTGCTGGTTGGTTATTTGTCAGCACAGGTTTGGCATACGACGTGTTTGGCACACCTCGCCCCAACGAGTATTACACACAAACAAGGCAGGAATTGCCAATTTTGAATAACCGTTTTGAAGCAAAACAACAAGTTGAACAATTTACTAAGTAAAAGTAGTTTGAAATCATGACTAGCGGAAATAACATCAATCAACCAGTTACTTATCCAATTTTTACAGTTCGTTGGCTTGCAGTTCACACCCTGGCTGTACCTACTGTGTTCTTCTTGGGCGCGATCGCCGCAATGCAATTTATTCAACGCTAGGAGCAAATCATGGAAAGAAGTCCCAATCCCAATAAGCAGCCTGTTGAACTCAACCGGACTTCGCTTTACCTAGGATTACTACTCGTTTTCGTTCTCGGTATTTTGTTTTCCAGTTACTTCTTTAACTAGTAGCTGTCATACATGGCTATAGATTTGGGTAAGTTCTACCTTACCCAAGGTTTTGCAAGCACATTTGCAATTGTTAATTAACCTACGTAAATAATTTTCTTGTTAAAGGAGGATAAAACTGTGTCTGGAAGTGGAAGAATTCCCCTGTGGATCGTGGCTACAATCGCTGGGTTAGGTGTGATTACCGTTGTAGGTATTTTCTTTTATGGAGCTTATGCCGGAATTGGTTCCTCCATATAATGCTAGCTTGATCCACATATAATCAGAAAAAACCGCCTATCTCTATGAGATAGGCGGTTTTTTTGGGAATTGAGGCTTAGGAATTTCTAACCCTCAACACCTAAACCGTATACCCTGACATCTTCTTACTAGCCAATATTGTCACTTTCTATGTACAAAAATAGAAAAGAGAAGGTCAAAATTGGCAAAATCCAAGTGACTATGGGAACGAAGATAGACTGTAAAAATGAAGCTGCCATAGTTAAATATTCCTATTAAATCACAGCACAATTGAAACCCCGTCTCTTCAGAGCGAGGTACTGAAAACGCTAGTCCGTCTTACATCCCATTCTCAAGAAGAAGGGAAGTTACGGCTCTTTTGCTAAAAAGAGCTTACTGCAAATTCTGTGTCTTTTTCTAAATTGTTTCATATTTTTAACACAGACAAATTTTTTTGGAAAAAATTTAAGCTTTCTAGATGCTCAGGAACAGTTCATCTACAGGTGATTTTAGTAAATCAGGTGGAATGACAGTCCTATGTATACTGGCTTTATGGCTTTCTTGTTTGGTTACCATATCTACTGCGATCGCCTCAACACGAATTTCCAAACAGCCGAAAGGAACGTTGATGTGAGTTATTACTTCCAACTTCCCCTCATAGTTAGGTAGTAAATTTTTCAATAAACGAGGAGCATCAAGTAACCACCGTGTTTGGCAATCCTCAACCCATAACTTCACAGCAACTTGAGAGCGATTACCTGGGATCTGCACAATTACCCTAATAGATTTTCCAGCAATCAACTCACCTTCTGGTATATGTAGTTGTGGAATTGCCAATGGTTCTGTTATGGGTGGTAAATCTGAAACTGATTTTTGTTCTTGTTTTGAGGTCTGTTTTTTGAGAATATCAGTTTCCGCTTCGATATATGTATCATATACTACAATTTCCTGAGCCAAAGCCGGAGAAGGTTTACTGACATACTTCGGAGTGGGAACTTCAGCAATTACTGTGGTGGGGGATGTCATAGATGATTGATCTATAAGACTAAACGACAACTCATCTATTAAATCCGTTAAGCTAGTAATGATATCTGCTGGTATAGGTTCCTCCCACTCTTTTTCAGAGAGCGCTTCATTTTCGGAAACTTCTTGTACCTGTTCTTCAAAGAGATGTTCGCTGCTAATAACTTTGTCTTCGTTATCTTCAAGAGGTTGAGGTGAGGAGTGTCCTTGAGTGTGTACCCATTTTTTAATTAAAGGAGATAAGTAAGTATTACCGACGGCTACTGATTCATTATGTGAGGGAACAAATTCCTCTCCAAACGAGTCTTTCTGGTAAGGGATATCTTCATAATCAGCTTCAATCGTGTTTGTATATTGTAAGCCAAACGCCTCTTGGTGATGATCTGGTTCGACTTGTACTCGTCTCAAGTATGGAAAGGTAGTGCTTATGCTTGTTCTTCTATTGGCTGGGAGTATAGCTGGTACATTAATTTTGTAGATGTTCTGTTTAGGAAGCTGAGGTAGTTGAGGGGAAGCTGGTGTTTTATCGATCTGTCGCCCAACAAGTTGTGGCGGTAAGGATTTTTTTGGAGATGTTGCCAGAAGGTTAGGCTCAGTTTTTTTTACAGTTTTTACGAGATTAAAAAGCTCCAACTTTATTGGTGCAGATGGTTTTGCTTCTTGATGTGACGCAGGCTCGTCTTCCAGGTTATCGACAACGTCTGGCTCAGTGGTTTGTGTCGCAGTGGTGATTGCTAGCAATTCTGCTACATTTGCAGTAATTGTAAAGGATTGATGCGCTAAAACTCTTGGTTCACCCGCAGTTACAAATGAACCATATAAGGTGATATCAGCCAAAATTAGCTTAGATTTGCATTCAGATGGAATTTCAATGGGGACTTGAATGGAAAATGGCAGGAATTCTTCTGGTAATGGTTGTCGCTCTTGGGCTAGGATTTCTGAGGTATCAGGAGAAGAGAGTTGTATTTTTAACTCACCATTGTAAACTCTTTCGCAGTTTGGTCTGTCGTCGAGAACATAATTTATTTGTTCAGGCTCCACACGCCCATTAACAGTGAGAGTTTCTCCCCAGCTAGTAATATAAGTTTCTTGTTCTAAGGTTAGCAATAGTGGTAGCGCAATAACTGGTAGAGAATCTTCAAGCGAAATTTCCTCTTCTAGTAGTGGTTCACTGGGAGGTAACGCTAATGAAACCAAACTTTTTAAAATTTCTTCTGCTGTATCGGCTTTGAGCCAGACTGGGGAGACAGGATCGTCAATGACTACTTGATCGTCGCATTCTATGACAGGGTTCAACCCCTCGCTAGATAAGGGTGGTGCTGGTTGTCCCCATGTGTTTTTTTGAGCTAAAGATAAGTTAGGCAAAACTACTAGGCAGATGCTGTATTGCCATGATTTACGGAGATTATCTGATATCAAATCACCACAGCATTGTAACTCCCAAATTCCCGCCTTAAGGTAGGTATAGGGAATTACTACCATTAGCCCATCTTCGGTAGTACGACGCGATCGCTTTTGAATCCGCCTCTTTGGGGGAACTTCTAGAGTTGACGAGTAAATTACCCGCACTTCCACATTAATATTGGGGAGACCAGAGCGAGTTACAATTCTATACATCCCCTCAATAATTTCCACTTTTGGCGATTCTAAGGAATGCCAAGAGCGATCGCCTTGTTTCTGTATCAGAAATTGCCAGTTTTCCATTGTGCGTGATGCCCAAGACCGAACACCTTGGTAATATTTGGATTACCTTGTTTGCCAGTTTACCCCATAACAAAATATGTTGGGAGCATGGGAGGAAGAGAGTCAGCAATGAGGTGTGATCTTAATCATTGATGACTCGTAAATGCACACGATATTGTCGATAACAATCAAATCTACATTGCTGCGCTAAATGGCAGACTCGGTGTTTTTTTGAAGGAATGAGGCTCAGATTGATCTTATAGGTGAACTATTGCAACAGGATAACCTAATTGACAATCAGGGCGCAAAACTCCCCAAAAACTGTTGTGTTTGATGTCTTTACCTAGTAAAGATTTCAACGTTAAACAGATTACCATAACACATAAAGCGCAGAATATTTGGCTAAACGAACAGAACAAGGGAATCTGACAACGATACTGTTTGAGAATTGTTGATTCGAGTAGTCAACAGCCCTATTTAAGCAGGAGCAAAAGCTCCAGGCGGAATAGGCACATATTGAGGGCTTGCTAAGCAGATTCCCTGTCTGTACCATACACCCTCGACCTCGAAAACCTCGAATTGAGTTGTGAGGATTGCCCAAGTTCTCTCGTTTAGCCCTCCCGAATAAGTCCAGGTGAATCGGTTCGAGATGCTTAGCCGTCGTTCCAGTTCTACTAAATCTTCAGGGAGCCAAAACCGATTCATTACTCGTTGAGTGGCAATCTCAGGCGGAGTCTCCAGCATGTCAGACATTGGTTGGTTAACAATGATTTGCTTGTTATCACTTTGCCTAACAATACTCACTGGAAGCTCATTTTCAGCAGCTGCAACCATTCGGCGCAATAACTCTACTGGTAAATTCAACTGGCTTGAAAAAACTGTACCATTGAAAGGTAAGAGGCGTTCGGCAGTCAATGCCACGCTGGATAAAGGATGGGAATTCATCCACCCATAAAACTCGATTGGTTGCTTACAGCGTCTCCATCCGATCTGGACTTTACCATTAATTTTTGCGGCGGTTTCGCTTAGAGCATAACCGTAATCTTGGGCAAGATCTGCGGCATGTTGCTTGCTAGGGGCAAGGATAGAAACCCCTTCGTATGATATTTTATAGTTCCAACCGGGTTGGTTTAAAACTTTCAGAATGCTCACACTCATCTTTTTGTTACATTTTCCGAATCATTACGTAAGAAATTAACGGGTTTCTGAAAAATTGGTCTTTTTCTCAGATCACCAAATAAAAAGCGTTTAAGGGAAAACGTCCCTTTATAGGTAGCAAACCCTCAAAGAGAGACACTTGTATTTGTTTGTGCCTCAATCACACTTAGATATGGTGATTTTTTGTTTAATTAAACCAGCATTTGTGGCTGGAAGGGCTACTTGCGTAGGGTTTTAAGGACTTGTAAGTAATCTGTTTTGTTGGTTTAGTTTACATTGGACTGGAAAATGTTAAACCTCTTGCTATGTGACAATTAGCACGGCACAATGAAGAAATTATGAGAGGAGCATCGCACTAACTACGGAAAATACCTTTTGTTTGGTATTTTACTGAGGGTGCGCTGTGGTTTTATTGTATTGGTTTGAAAGACAAATCAAACTCAATCTTTTACTGTTGTTAAATACAGGCATAAGCAGTTTTTCTTATGACTGAAGGGAGAATTATAACAGAACATATAGAGTCGTTACTAGTAGTTGACAAAGAAGACATGAAAGATAACCCGGTCAGAATTCTTACCCTACAAGCGTTTCAAGAAAAATGAGTGTCGAAGAGAAACAACTGACTGACCCCCGACACCCTCTGAATTATTTTAGGCTTAGCTTTATTTTTGCTTATACCATATTTATATGAAGCTCCATATATTGACCCCCGGCTAAGTTCCCCTTACCAAGGGGGGACTACAGGGGGGTAAAAATAATATGCAGCTTCACAAAAAATTGGTATAATGTATAATCTTGAAAACCTACTTTATGGAAGGTCTCGAATAATTAGCCGAATATATTTTTGTTGGTAAAATCAATGAAACGCGGCAATTAGTTACCGCGTTCCAATTTGTTGATTTTTAAATGCTTTTGCCTTTTGTTCAAGTTGAACGAACACCATATCGGCTGCGATAATATGCCAAAATTTGCTCTACGCGTTGCCGACTTTGTGGCACAGACTTTGGTGTATGTTCAATCCACAAGCCAGCGATTTGACTTTGATTATAATCAAATGACTCAGAAGACTGAGGAATTAAACCCACTTCTACTCCTTCCACCTGCTGCAAATGAGCAGCTATCTCTCGATACACAGCTAAAGGTAAGTCAGTAAATTCTATTTTTTGTCTTGTCTCCATATTTTTAAGTTGCTCCGGGTAAAGCAGATGATGGTTTTGAGTTTAAAGGTGCTTCCCCTACCATTTTCGCAACTTCAATACCATATTGTTCCAAAATAACAGTTGGTTCTGAACCTTCATTCATTTCAATACGTTTAATCAGCAAGCCACTTGCTAGTCGTTGTCCTGCCTGTACGTATCGGCTTGTTGGTTCAGTTGGTACTTTAATAATAGCTTGAGGTTCTTGACCTACTAGTACCACACCTGTAACCAGAACTGCTTTTGCTAACTCCGGTTGCGGAGGTGGAGGTAAGACTGAGACAAGAGTCTGGTTAGGAATTACCTGAGGTAATACTTTAGGCAAAACTGGTCGAGTTAAATTAGTTCTAAGGTTTAACTTTGGTTTTACTCGAGTCAAAGGGCTCTTAGTCTTGCTGATTTTGATCGCGGGGGAGATGGCAACAGTCTTATTTATTTGGCGTTTTTCAACCACTCTAGGAGTAGGCAAATTTTTAGTTTTTTCTACTACTGTAGTATTTGCGATACTTAGAGGATACGGTCCTATAATTTGTGCAAAAGGATCAGCACGTCCTTTTGATACCACACCTATACGTTCTGTAGGATTCGTCGGTTGAATTAAACCAGCACTCCCAACAGTAGATGATGGAGTCTTTTTGGCAGGCACCACTGGATTATTAAACGGTAGAGTTGCACCTTTTTTAATTGTTGTTGGGGTGTTAGTCAGTGTAGGATTGCTTGATTGTTGTTCTCCTTCCGACGAACATCCAACAATTGCTAAAGCTAAAATGGCTGCAACTACAATTTTTGAATTTCTGCCCATTAGCTGTTCTCAAGAGCCATAGAAAAACTTGGTTACCGAAATCTACCTTCTGAAATTTCTGTCAAAGGTGAAATCTGATACCGTTATAACTCAAGATTTTTAGATTTCCAAGGTTTTTCTAAATACTACTGAAACTGAGTTAAACAAGGAATCACGATCCAGAATTCCGAATTCAGAATATCTCTCTCAAAATCAGGACTTACGCAATTTAAACCCTACGACATTCCGCTAAATCCAGCATTCATACTGACTCCTGACTCCTGACTCCTGACTTCTTTCTCTTAATTTTCTGCTGCAACCATTAAATTTTTCAACAAGTCCAGTCCTTTTTTTACTCGGCGAGAAACCGTAACAACACTGATACCTAATTGTTCAGCGACTTGTTTTTGCGTTAAATCATGCAAAAACACAAACTCTAAGACTTCGCGTGTGCATTTTTCTACCTGCACCAGTGCTTGTTGTACGCGAATTTGGTCTTCTTGCGCTAGTTGAAAGCTGCGGTAACGGTGATCTGGAACCAAATCTCCTAGAGAAATAGAACCTTCTTCCCCATCATTTACAGGCATATCTAAACTTAAAGGAGAGCGATTAATCCATGCTAGTTTAATTTCTTGCCACTCATCTAGCGAAACTTCCAGTGCGGCTGCTAATTCTGAATCTGTTGGTTGACGATTGTATTTTTCACGTAAAGAACGAGAAACTGCTATTGCTTGTTGTTGCAGGGCTAACCAGCGTCGAGGAATTCGGACTGTTACACCTTTATCTCTAAGGTAGTGTTGAATTTCTCCACGTATGTAAGGAATTGCAAAAGAGCTGAAGGCATAACCCTTAGAAATTTCAAATTTTTCAATAGCTCTAATTAAACCTATGCACCCAACTTGAAGCAAATCCTCGTAACTTTCGTGGCATTGATTTATCCAATAATGCGTTTCTTTTCTGACAAGTCCAAAATTAAGTTGTACCAGTTGATTGCGAACATCTGCTGAGCGCGATTGCTGGTATGTTCGCAATAGCTGCCAAGTTTCATGCTTCAGGTCATCGGCAATTGTGGTAGGCATAGCACCCCATTAATTCATTAATTAATCAAACAAATATTTAAAAAATTGCCTTTTTATCAAGCTATTATTGTTTATAGATACTCGGTTTTTACTGAGCATTTATTAGTTAGCACAGCACTGCTATAGGAGATTTTTCAATTTCCTACAGAGATGACACTCATTTATGGCGCACAAACTTTCAATACGCGAATACCTGCCATAAATGGATTGAGTACATAGCCTAATTCAAATAAGCAGTTGGGGATATTTTGTTGCTTCGTGGGCGTTGGTTTGAACTGTAGCTTTGAAAAACTACCTAAAACAAAAATAGGAAATTTTTACCCGAAACTAGAACCGAAATTGTACGGAAATAAAATATTTTATACTTAAAGTTAAGTTATAGCTATAAAAAGGAGTCAGGAGTCAGAATTCAGGAGTCAGAATTCAATAAACAGAATGCACCAACCATAAAGGGATGGTGTTTAAAAAATCCTTCAACTCCTCTTTCGTCAATCAGGGATGAGGTTTTAAACAAATATTTATTCTGACTCCTGAACGCCACATTCCTACGGAGGGAAACCCTCCCGCAGAAGTGGCTCCTCCTGACTCCTGAATTCTTGTTCATAAATAACCCCCTCCTTCCTAATTCAGTAGATAAGGAAGGAAGGGGGACGTATAACCGTAAATGTTAATCATTTACGATAGTTAAGAAAATTTAAGCATCAGCTGGTTGAACTCGAGCGTAAAACAGACCACGAATCCTAACTTCTTCTGGTTCTTCAGCACCTAAATCAGTATCTGAGGGCTGTTCACTTTCAAAAGTACCCGCAATTTCACCAGTAGAACCATCAATTTTTGCGATTTGTAAGGAAATTTTGCCATTTAGAACTTGAGCACGCTTAACGTTGGCACGAGTAAGTTCTTTGTCGTCGGCTTGTGCAGGGAGAGCTACCGCGTTGTCGTAACCTGTTACAACACCACGACCTTTAGGATCTAGGAAAGCAGCACCTCTATAGGAGGGGACTTTAAAACTGCCTTGAAAGTCTGTTGAGGTGTTAAGGCTAGTTAAGTTAGGTTGTGTTCTAGCCACTAAATTTTTGATTGTAAACAGTAAAGCTACTCGCTCACCCCCGGGCAGTTGTACAGTTATAGGCTGGAAATCGAAACCATCTTTTTCCTCAAAAGTCAAGCTGCCATCTGCATTTACCTTAAGATCTCCTTGAACCTGATCCAAAGAGTAGGTACGACGAGTCAACAACTTACCTGCGATAAATTCTGGTGCTTGTCGTTTATTTGTAGGTTCTTCTTTTACAAAGAAATTGGTTGGCTCTAAGCAAAGTTCTTTTAAGGTATAGGACTTGCCAGGATCAATCGGAATAGAGCCACGGCTTGTTTCTGCCAGTAGTGGGCATTTGTTAGCTAAGCCAGTTCCTCTAATTTGATCGTAGGTGAGAGCCGTCGTTGTTCCTGTACTAGCTTCGGACGGTCCCTCAGTACAAGCAGCTAGAAAGCTTAAACAAAAAGCCAAGAATCCAACAATTAAAGCGCGATACCTCATGGTCAACCTCAATTTCAAAAATTAATATCTAAGTTGTAAAACTCTGAAGCTGTGATGTCTCTTGACAAGTCACCCAATAGGTGTCTACGGCAAAAGTAGCCGTTCAAACTTCTCTCTGTGCTAAATGTACTTCAATGTCTCCCTTTGTTAAAGCTTACAGCTAAACGCGTTGGGTGCTGACTGTAGTAATTAGGGAAGTCAGCCAGATCATACGATTTTTTTTAACTCAAAATCAAAATATCTATCAAAATAATACGTTGTTGGGCATGGGGCATGGGGCATTGGGCATTGGGCATGGGGCATTGGGCAATTGCAACCCAAGAGTGGGTTGGATTCGAGCGCTGGTTTGAATTAAACTGCCCCCACTAACCGGATTTATCCTTTGGTTTACCTTATGGCTACATGAAACCCAAAAATCTCCGGTAAATTTGAGGTGACCTCAATTTACAAGAATAGGGAGCTATGAGCAACGTTAGAAATATTGACTCAGAGAATTTGTCTTATAAACTGCAAGCGATCGCCTCCGTAGTCGATGATGCTGTGCAAGATTGTCAGGGTGATGTTATCGCCCTTTTGGCTATATTACGAAAGTTAGAACAGTTACACCAACAGATCCGAGATGGAGCGTTCCAAAAAAGTTTGCCTGACAACCGTCAAGGACTCTACACACTTCTTAAAGATATGGAATCTCTCGGAGGCTGGCCTTATATTGAACGAATGAGGCTACAAGCCTTTTTAGCATTTTTACAGCAAGAAATGTTGGAATAACTATAGGGTATTGGGTACTGGGGATTGGGTATTGGGGATTGGGTATTGGGGACTGGGGACTGGGGACTGGGGACTTCTTCCCCTGCTCCTCTGCTCCCCCGGCTCAGTAACTTTTGACTTTTGAATGAGTGACTTTTGACTTCCCCACAGGGGCTGCTCCCTCTTAGTTACAAAGAGAGCGATCGCGCTGGTCAACATTGCGATTAGATTGAAGATAATCTCTCACCCAGTTACAACCACGACTAAGCAAGTTATGTAAATCTAAATTCCACAAAATTATTGTCTTATCATCACTAGCTGATGCTAATGTTTGACCATCTGGGCTAAAACTGACACTCAGTACAGGTGCACGATGCCCATTGAGAGTTTTGATCAATTTGCCATCATGACTCCAAAGCTTAACCGTACTATCCCAACTGGCGGCAGCTAAAACTTCCCCGTTAGGACTAAAGTTAACGGCGTTGACACTATCGCTATATCCTTTAAGCAAAGTTTTCAACAACGTGCCATCCCATCGCCATAGCTTTACAGTATTATCCCAACTAGCAGAAGCCATTAATTTATCAGTTGGACTAAAGCTTACACCTAATACCCAACTCTCATGAGGTGAAAAAGTTTTTAACAAAGTACCATCTCGTCGCCAAAGTTTTACAGTCTGATCATCGCTGGCGGAGGCTAGAAGCTGACTATCAGAAGTGAAACTCACGCTATTCACCCAACCTTGGTGTCCATTAAGAGTTTTTAATAACTTACCTTCACGATTCCACAATTTCACCGTTTTATCTTTACTCGCTGATGCCAACAACTGCCCATCAGGACTAAAACTGACACTCATCACACTACCGCTATGCCCACTCAGCGTTTTGAGAAACAACCCATCACGCCGCCAAAGTTTTAAGGTTTTGTCATAGCTTCCCGAAACAAACATCTGTCCCAGAGGATCAAAACTAACGCTTGCTACTCTATCTGTATGTCCAAGTAAAGTTTTGTAAAGTCGTGTTTCTACGCCACTAGTATTGCTGTATCTTTGCCAAAGTTTTAGAGTGCGATCGCGACTCCCTGAAACTAATATTTTCCCATCAGGACTCCAGGCAACACTCAAAACCCTGTCTTCATGACCTTTCAAAATAGAGAGTTTTGGAGGATCTAAACGCCAAAGTTTAACGCTTTTATCATAGCTTCCGGATGCCAACAGTTTGTTATCTGGGCTAAAAGCTACGCTAGCAATAGCATCATTGTGACCTTTGAAAGTTCTGTAAGGGCGGTTTTCTAAGGAGTTTCTTTCACTGATATTCCAAAGGCTGATCTTTTTGTCATCGCCTGCGGTAGCTAAATTCTGCCCATTAGTGCTAAAGCTCAAACTCCAAACGGTACCACTATGCTGTAAGGTTCTCACCAGACGAAAGACAAAGCCATTTTTACTGCTCTTAAGTTCTTCCCGCCGCCAAAGTTTTACTGTTTTGTCTCTACTACCAGTTGCTAGCATTTGACCATCAGGGCTAAAAGCCACATAAGTTACGCCACTCGAGTGCCCTAACAAAGTCTGTGCTAAAGTACCGTCCCGTCGCCAAATTTTTACTGTTTGATCTTCACTTGCTGAAGCGAGAAATTGACTATCAGGGCTAAAGTTTACCCAGTTAACCCAGCCAGTATGTCCTCGTAGTACTTTTAGCCGATTACCATTGCTACTCCAGAGCTTGACGCTAGCATCTTTACCACCAGAAGCTAGTAACTTACCATCAGGACTGAAATTAACGCTATAAACCCAATCTCCGTGTCCTTCTATGGTTTTATATGACCATGGATCAAATTCAGCGTTTATAGAGTCTCTATGCCAGAGTCGGATTGTTTTATCCAGACTAGCAGAAGCTAGTAACTTACCATCAGGACTGAAACTCACGCTTGTAACAGCATCGCTATGACCATTAAGGGTTTGGAGTAAACCTCCATCGGAACGCCAAAGTTTTACTGTCCGATCTGTACTCCCTGATGCTAATAGTTGATTATCAGGGCTGAAACTCACACCCCACACAATATCATGATGCCCTTCCAAACGGTTGATTTCCGCTACGCCATAAACAGCTTGCTGTAGCGCTGTAACTACCCGCATTCGAGTCTCTGGCTGAACTGTATTTGTTTGTTTGAGTAACCGAAATGCTCGTAAACTTTCCAATAAAGCATCAAACTCTTTGTTTGAAGCAAATAAGGCTTCACTAGCAGCTGTAAGCCCACTAATTTTTAAGTTAGTTTCACTACGTTCAGCTCTTATAGTTTGAACAACAGCGGCTTGTTTTTGTACATTAGCTTGCCACCATAATGCTCCTATTGTCGCTACCATTGTCGCTAAAACTATACCTGTTAAACGTGCTTCTCGCAAGCGCCGCTGCAAAACCAAATACAGTTGTTCTTGAGAAAGCTTTTGTGCTACTTCAGCTCTATTTTTTTCAATTTGGACTTTTTTAAATTCGGCTACTATACAGTAATTGTTTTTTTGGCGTATTGGTTCAACTAAATAATCATGCACTAACTGGTAACGCTCTCCCGACTCTTCTAAAACTCGCACCACTAAACCACTACCCACCATAATTTCTAAAATCATATCTAATGCAGATGATGAGAAAGTTTCCCTCTCCCCTAATTCTGCTTTTGTTTTGAGCGGTCGAGTGCCTTTTTCATCAGTTAACTCAAAGAGTAATTTCCAACCGAGTTCTTGGTTTTCTTCTCCACAATCTTTAATAGCTTCTTCAAGCCAACGTTTTACTAATTTTTGGGAGCCACCACAACTTTTATATTCTTCAAGAGTAGTAATTTTTTCTACTTGTAATTGAACACCTACTATTTGCAATTCAATTGGATGTACTTCATCAAGTTCCCCAGCTAAATCTATGACTAGTTGATTAATAAGTTCATTTTCGGCTTTGTAGTGAGAGCGTTGAGTTAGATTATGAATAATTTCTATAGCATCTTGAGTGGAGAACTTTCCTAAGTAATAGCGAATATCTTTATCAAGAATATTTTTATTTATCACTCCTATATCATAAGTGTGTTCGATTTTCTCGTTACTTAGTCGCTCAAACTCTAATAAGTAATGTAAATAATCTTCTCGTAAGCACAAAATAATTTTTACAAATGGAATGTTTAAGCAAGCGCTCAATAGCTTATAAAATTCTATTCTGAGATTTATATCTGTGTTGACAAAGAAAAATTCTTCAATTTGATCAAAAATTAAAATAATTGTATAATTACGCTCAGATAATAAACGTAATTTTTCTAAAATATTCGAACACGATATCTGTGAAATAAGAGAGATATCTGTTTGTGCGATCGCGTGATTTAAACTACAGAACAAACCGGTAAGCCAATCCGTATAAATAGACAAAAACACCGTCAAAGGCAGGCGATCGCCAATGACTTTTTGTTTTAAGGCTGGTACTAAACCAGCTTTGAGAGTTGAGCTTTTGCCTACCCCACTAGGACCATGAACAACCGTAAGTTTGCAGTCAGCACGAGATATTCTTTCTATTAATCGATTAACATCTTGCTGTCTTCCTGAATTTATAATTTCTTGCGCAACTTCAACACTACATGGTGAGATTTGCACCCCACAAATTGGGTTAATTCTATAGCGTTGTGGCTGTAATTGGCTAGCTCCAATGAATGCACGAAAGCCATACTGATGTTCTATTTGAATTTTTTCTTGTTTGAGGTTGAACGCTTCTAGATAGTCACGATGCGCAAAAAAGTAAAGCGATCGCAACTCTTCTAAAATCTCTATATATAAGCATGGTTCGTATTGAGGTTCACACACAACCTTTGCCCATTCTAGATGATTGATAGCTTCCTCTGGATCACCTAAATGTCTTTGTGCGCGCCCAAGTAGTAGAAGATACCAAGCTTCTTGCTGTCGCGAAACTTCTGGAGTGTCCTCTGCGATCGCAAGCGCTGCGTTAGCTAATTTATCAGCTTCCAACCAATCACAACAAGATGCAGCCACTGTTGCCAAAAAACCATAATCTTGAGCAATTTGAGCCTTTGTTCCATAAGTTTTATGCAGTTCCAATGACTCTTGAGCCAATTTTTGTAAGTCTTCCCAAGCTTGTAAACGTTGTAGCATTTCACAAACGGCTAAAATAAATTTGGCAACTAAATCTTTTCTTTGAGATGCTTCTAATACCTCTAAGCATTCTCTAAAGAAAGATAACGCTTTTTGCCAGTAGCCTTTATTAAGCTCTGGGTATAAGTCTGCCATCCGGCGATAACATAGCCCTAGGTGAAATAGCACTACAGCCTCTCTTAAAAGATGAGCCGATGAGGTTTCTACCTGGTGCTGCCAAAAATCAAGGCTTCTTTGATAATGGGACAAAGCATTGTCTATTTGATCATTTGCGTGATGAATTTGTGCTAACACAAATTCAATACAAGCTTCTAATTCCGGTTCTAATTTAATACCATATAAACGAAGTAAATCATTACGGGCTAATTCAATTTCCCAGTGTTGAGATGATTTAGGATCTAAATCTAGGGCTGCATTAGATAAAAATCTTTGAGCACCCACCTCTAAAACTTTAGCAAATAGAAGTTCTGTTTCATGTCTTATCATAGCCACTAAATCTTCTGGTTCCATTTCAAATCTGATGGTGGTTGCAGCCCAACTTTTAAAATCGGGTGCCACCCTAGAAAGCAATGTTGCGACCTGATCTTTGAGCCAGAAAACTAATGGAAATTGAAAACTTTCAGCATAGATATCTCTTACTTGATTAACATTAATAATTTGGTCTTCAAGATTGATGATTGACTCTAGACCAAAAATCATTACAGCTGAAGGTTGAGAATCCGTAGCCAGATTTGGATTATCGTCAAAGAGTTCTTTGATAATGGTCGTATGTAGAGCAGTTGTTGATGGTGAAAGAACAAGTTCGTGTAAATTCGTATCCTTAGACAAAGAGTGAATATCAACTAATATTTCCTCTCGTAATCTCTCATAGTTACACCGAACAAAAATTAGGGAAAATTGCCCTTTTGATAAAGCAATTGCCCGCAGCAATGTTTGCAAAGACCGCTGATTTTCTGTTGATATTTCTGCTATAACATGACACTCTTTCATAATTAGAAACTACGGAAAATCAAAAGAAAGTATTATGGGTTTGGTGATAGAAATTGGGCTATTAGGGTTTATGAAAAATTTTTCTGTCACTTATTCCCTAATTTTCTTCAAGAGTTAATAATCAACAGCTTTTGGTATTTTGCTATTGATTATTGACTCGTGCAGCTATTATTTTATGAGTTGCTGCTGCCAAGCTTGAACTTTTTCTGTTTCTGCTAATGCTGGACTAATACCGAACCACCGTCCGGAAGGATCGCGGTATTCAAATACAAACATACTTCTTAATAGGCTCTGGTATTCAGACTCGCCTTTAATGCTTTGCTGAATGACAACTTCATATAACAATTGCCACTCTTGTTCATCAATTGCTAATAACAAATCATCGCGATAATCCTGAATTACAGCTTCTAAACAATGCCGTGAAAAAGGTGGATCTTGCCTTTGTAAGCAGCTGTAAAGTAATCCTAATAAATTACGGATGTGACCACCACTAACTCGACATAGTCTATCTAAAGTTTCGGGTTTATCAAATAACTCTGTGATTAATTCTAGTCTTGCATTCCAAGGAATTTCTGGAAAGGCTCTTGCCATTACTAGTTGGCGTAACAAAAACATCCCAGGTTCGTAGTCATTACCATCTCTTTGTCGTACGAGTACCATCGGCAAAACTTTAGGTGCAATACCACCTCCTAAACGGTTTTTTAGTGTTTCGTACTCGTTAGAGAAAATTAAGGCGAGAGGAATTGTATAAACAACATGGCATTTCAGGCGACGTAACTGTTCACCACGGTCAATAAAGAGATATTCTGGTTGCGATCGCCCAGATGCTAAAGGACGCATATCGACTCTATCCAAGTTATCTATAATAACAACCAGTCCTTTTTGACCCCTAGCCTTTAAACGTTCAATAGCTTTGTCTAATATCTCTTCGTTAATGGCTTGTAAAATACTATTTGTCCGAGGTTCCAAATATTGTCTTAATTGAGTCCGTAACTGCGGACTATCTTTGGTTTTTGCAGTAAGTTTAGCAATACCTAAAGATAATTCTACTTGTCCTGATAACTCAATAGGAGTTTGCAAAAAATCCCCAATTTCTCTAAAGAGATTAGCAAAGTAACCAGGTTTAATTTTGATATCAATTGCTTCTAAGCTAACACTCACTTGGCGGGCTACGCTCAATAGAATATCGCTAACATCGATATCCGCCATATCCAAGTCTTGACTTGACTCAAAATAAACCACATGAAACCCAGCTATCTCTAATTCTGTCTTTAGCCGTTGCAACTCCGTTGACTTACCGCAGCCAATATGACCTGTAAATAACTGGCAAGTTGGGTCATCCGGGGAAATACGGGTAATAGTTCGTTGCAATTCTTCAACTATTTTGCAACCACGTACCTCAGAGAAATCTATGTAGTACTGCCGATCAAACGCGTCACCCATAACTATTGTTTTACTAGGGTTACAGGCTTTGAAAAAGCGTGACAAGTTCAGTGTTGTTCTCATGTAAGTTATAATGCCAATTATTTGTATAAATAGATACAAATAATCTCTCCCTAAATATCTAGACACATGATTCAAGGCAGAAGTTGTACCTTTGAAAGCATAGTGCTGGAGATTTACTAGCAGAGCCTAGATCTTACGGGGATTGGGGATTGGGGATTGGGTACTGGGTACTGGGTACTGGGTACTGGGTACTGGGAAAGAATGTGTTTCTCAGCAACTAATCGTTTATACCCAATCCTGGAGCGCGCAGTCCTCAAAGACTTGCTGCGGGCTCCTATCGCTTAATCCTAAGCGCGACCGGTCGTTACTTTCCTAAAACCACCGTTCAACAGATACAATGAGCTACTCTATGAGACTATCTTCCTTTTAATAAACACCCGTATGATGGTAGAGATTGTATTGTCGTTGATTTAAGTTAGCTTGTCCTTTTTACAGCAACTGTCAGGCTTTTGGCAATCTAGTTTTTACTGAACCTTAGATGAATTTTATAGGGCTTTCCATTGTTGACCAAAAAAAGCTACCAGACGCTAAAATTCTTAGTCTGCCGCAGAGTAGTTTCTAGGACAGTGACTGACTTCAGCACTTTGGTCAAGAGCTACGTAATAGTGACCTACTATTATGTGAATTTTTTGTCAATACTCTAGGAGTATATATGGGATTATTAATTTTTCGCAATCACTAGCAAAAAATTTTATTTGATCAAATGTCCTCAATATTACCTCTTGCCTCAAAAATCAGCTACATTAGTGGTTGTTAATTCTTCGGAAAAAGGAAAATATTTAGTATGACAGTTTTCACGGAAAAAATGTTTCGAGTTGAACTCGTATTTGCATATTAGGATTGGTTTGTCAAGAAGTATGGCAAACAATTCCTGATTTAGGATTGGGGATCAGTGACTCTGTATTGGTTCCGATTTTGAAATTTTTGTGTTCAAGACAGTCTACTTAATTTTTCAGTCTTCGTGCTGATTTGACTCACCGAAGTCTTACTAGTAGCACTTTTAAAATAGGGCGATTATAGGACTAATAGGACTGCTATAGTTGCTATAAAGTTTTATGAAATGTGAAAAAAATTCCAAAAAAAGAGGCTATACCTAGCCAAGCGCGTTTACTTAGGTCATTTTAATAGTACGAGTGTAACAAATACTTGGGCTCAAAGTGTGAAAGGGGTTTGAATGGCTGGCATCATATCAGTTTCCAGTAAAAAATTAGAAGGACGGCGTAAGAGATTACGTAAAAGGCGACAGTTAAAAATTATTCAAGCTACCTGGCGAACAATAGCAATTAGTAGTCTGGCAAGTGGGCTTCTGTGGCTAGCAGTTCAGCCGATTTGGGTGGTAACAGACTCTCACGACGTTGTGATTTCGGGTAACCAATTACTCTCTGATGAAGCGGTTCAGTCACTACTGGTACTATCTTATCCCCAGTCTTTATTGAGAATTCAACCATCTCGCCTGGCTGAATCTCTTAAAAATCAACCTATGATTGAACAAGCGTATGTCAGTCGCCGCCTGTTTCCTCCTGGGTTAATAGTTCAAATTAAGGAACGAGTACCTGTAGCGATCGCACTCGACAAGCGCTCTAGATCCTTAGTCGGCTCAGATGCAAACCCCAGCAGTAGTTCTGTTCCTTCTGGAGCGAAACCACTCTTACCGACTCGTACAACGGAAGAGCAAGCAGGCGTTGATGATTCCTCTGCATCTGATGGGAAAACCCCAAAAAATAAGTCCAGCCAGACACTTGCTTTGGCTAGTGCGGGAGAGTCATCCGCAGCCACTAAGTTAGTCAATCCTCCTTCTTCTAATAAAGAGCATCCAAACGAGACTTCTTCACAAACCAGTCTGTTGACTGAAACTTCTAAAGAGCAAAAAAATAGTGACACTCACAAGAAAACAGGAGTTGTAGGGTTAATAGACTCCAGTGGAGTTTGGATGCCTTTAGAAAAATTCACATTATTACATTCGAGTGTACGGTTACCCGATTTAAAGGTTATTGGGTTACCAGAACAATACCGCCCCTATTGGAGTGAACTTTATCAGGCTTTGAGTCAAAGTTCGGTAAAAGTTATGGAAATTGATTGGCAAGATCCTACAAATTTAATTTTGAAAACAGAACTAGGAACGGTACACCTGGGAACACCAAGCTTCCATTTATCCGAAAAAATCAGGGTAATGGCACAAATGCGTCATCTACCTGTACAACTCAATCTCAGTCAGATAGAGTATATTGATTTGAAAAACCCAGAATATCCTCTAGTACAAATGAACCAGAAAAAACAAAGTAGTCCTCAACCTCGCTAAAAACAATTGGCATGCTTAATTTATGCAAAACTCGAAGTTAATAAAGAAGTCTTATGCTGATCGATATATTTTATGATTTTTGGATTTCCGGCAATCTATATAAACATCGGCACTAACTTCTAATTAGAATGGGGGGATAATCGTAAAATTTGATATTGCTATGAAAAGCTGCTGTTTTTGTTACCATCGCATCTTATTGATAGATGCAAAATGTTAGATAATCGAATTCATGGCATTTTTGCTGAAAAAGCTTGTTTGCCTAACTAAAATTTGACTGGACGTAACGCCTGGTGTTCAAGTTGAGTTTGTACGTATTTTATCGTAAGAATACTGCTTGAGGGGCTATGAGGGCGTCTTTTAGACAGATAGTTGATGAGCAAAACCAAGCCATTTTGCAAAAATCTACTTTTTTGTGAAGGTAGAATATTGCTGCAATAGAGTACAGGAGATGCTCTGAGAAAAAGAAACTATTGTGTGAATGCCCATTTTATGAGGCTAGTCACTAAAATAGTATTTCTCATACCCAACTAAAAAGTATAAGAGTCAGCCAAACAGCCTATTGATCAGGACTTTCACAACCCTGACAAAGGAACCTATACCAACACAACAGGTATTAATATTGATAGTAAAAAACTAACACTTAAAATAGTAGTAAGCTTTTTTACAAGTATAATTGACTAGGATCAACAAAACGAGGGCAATGAGATACTAAAGGTTTAATGAGCAAAATCAACAAAATAGTAGTCAATATATTAATATCTTGTGGAAGTTATACAGGTTAATTTCAGGCAAATATAGCTATACTTCTTGAGACTTGGCTGTAGGAGCAGTTACCATTGGGGCTTATCCTATAGCAAACTTTCGCCCTTACCATCCCCAAAAGGGTGGCAATAAAAAGGACAAGACATAAAAGTGCCATAGACTGTGGCAGCGTCAAACTATAGTTGATTCTTAGGTGAATAACACCTTAAAAAGTCGTTTATCTACCTTTCACAAACGCAATGACACTTGAGAATAACCAAGGGCTTACTTATAAAAATTCCCAGTCTCCAGGACAACCAGGAATCTCACTGGCTATCAATACCACTAATCCTTTTAATAATTCTGGGCTAAACTTTGGCCAAAGCCACGACAGTAAGAAAACTCCTAGCGAGGACACCCGCATTGGCGATATTGTTCCCGGACGAGTTGCTAATATCAAGGTGATTGGTGTAGGTGGCGGCGGTGGAAATGCTGTCAACCGGATGATCGCTTCAGATGTGACTAATGTGGAGTTTTGGACAATCAACACTGATGCTCAAGCTCTTACCTTAGCCTCAGCTACTAGCCGATTACAAATTGGACAAAAGCTGACGCGCGGTTTGGGAGCAGGTGGAAACCCTGCTATTGGTCAAAAAGCTGCTGAAGAATCACGAGATGAGATTGCTACAGCTTTAGAGGGTGCGGATTTAGTCTTTATTACTGCTGGTATGGGAGGTGGAACTGGTACTGGTGCAGCGCCAATTGTTGCGGAAGTCGCCAAAGAAATGGGAGCACTTACTGTTGGTGTAGTGACTCGTCCATTTATATTTGAAGGACGCCGTCGCACTAGCCAAGCTGAGCAAGGAATCGAAGCTTTAAAAAGTAGAGTAGATACACTAATTATCATTCCTAATAATAAGCTGTTAGAGGTGATCCCTGAGCAAACGCCTGTCCAAGAAGCATTTCGTTATGCAGATGATGTACTGCGTCAAGGGGTACAAGGTATATCTGATATCATCACAATTCCTGGATTGGTAAACGTTGACTTTGCTGATGTTAGAGCTGTGATGGCTGACGCGGGATCAGCATTGATGGGGATCGGTATTGGTTCAGGAAAATCAAGAGCAAGAGAAGCGGCGATCGCAGCCATTTCTTCTCCACTACTTGAAAGTTCTATTGAAGGAGCTAGAGGTGTTGTATTTAACATTACCGGTGGTAGTGATCTCACCTTACATGAAGTGAATGCTGCAGCAGAAACAATATATGAAGTTGTTGATCCCAACGCCAATATTATTTTTGGAGCAGTTATTGATGACAGACTTCAAGGAGAGGTGAGAATCACTGTCATTGCTACTGGATTTACAGGTGATATGCAAGTCCCACAACAGCAAAGTGCTGTCAATAACCGAGTAGTATCACCACCACCTACAACAAGACGACCAATACAACAACAACAACAACAGACAGTTAATCCACAAACAGTTAATCCGCCAACATCCATTCCAGAGCCTAAAGAAAAACCAGGATTGGATATTCCTGAGTTTTTGCAAAGACGGCGTACACCCCCACGCAATTAGGCAACTTCGGATTGAATTTTAAGTTCCTACAACCTACCAATTTCAATACTTTACCAAAATCCCAACGATCTTATTCGGTTCATATTCCTGAGTTATGTACTAGACGAAACTCGTTAGTACCCTGTTCAAACCGAATTGATTTCGCTATATGGTACTGGTGTAATTTCCGATTTGTTTGTAACAAAATAAGATTACCAGGGTGTTAAGGAAATTACATAGATCAATAGGAGATAAGAAAAACGAAACAATCCTTACTGACTGAACCTTGCAGACTACAAAACTAACTTTGTATTTAATTTTTGCTTTGTGCTGACTGCTCGACCCATTTAATAACTTGATGACCGAGGTAAGTGCCATCGAGCCGATCTATTTCACGAATACCAGTAGGAGTGGTGACGTTGACTTCAGTAAGGTAACCTCCAATAACATCTATACCAACGAAAATTAGACCGTCTTTACGTAATGTTTCGGCTAGTTGGGCGCAAATGTCCAATTCTCTCGGAGTGATTTGAGTTTGGGCTACTGTGCCACCAGTCGCCATGTTGTTACGAAATTCACCCTTCGCAGAAAGCCGGTTAAGCGCACCTATTGGTTCGCCATTGAGTAAAATAATCCGCTTGTCTCCCTCTTTTGCTTCTGGTAAAAAGGTTTGTACCATGACGGGTACTTGACCTTGAAGCGTACTAAGTTCGATGATCGAGTTGAAGTTCCGATCATTTGGTTCTAAGAATAGGATGCCTTCTCCTCCTTTGTTTCCTAAAGGTTTGAGTATTGCTGAGCCTTTAGCTTCAACAAATTGCCTGATAAACTCCTTCTTTGCGGTTACGATAGTTTCTGGAATTGCTTTAGTAAATTGAAGGGCATACATTTTTTCGTTTGCTGCCCGAATGCCACGAGGGCTGTTAATCACTAAGGTTTTATTTTGGTCTATATAGTCCAGAATGTAAGTCGCGTATAGGTAAGGGACTGTTACTGGTGGATCTATTCGCATGAATACAGCATCCATTGTTTCTAGGCAAACGGGGGCGTGATCGCTCAACTTGTACCATGGATTCGCTGCTACGTAGCGTCCCTCAACCAGCTGTACTGGTACAAGTTCTAACCGTTCTAATACCGCCCAAGCTTTGCCTTCGACGACACTTAGGAGATTTGCTTGAGTCACCCAAATTTCGTGTCCCAGAGTTTGTGCTGCTTCCAGCAAGGCGATACTCGTATCGTGACACGGATCAAGCTGATGGATGGGATCAATGATAAAAGCGAGTTTCAAGTATTATGCCTCCATATCCTAATAATGGTCAGGTTACTCAAATGAATAGAATACAGGAGTCAGGAGTCAGAAGTCAGAATTGATGACATTAGGATTTCAACTTTCATTATTCATGCACTAGTCACACAGGATTTCTACTGACTCCTGTATTCTTTCTTCTATACCCTTAAAAGTCTACACGCTATGAGTAGATTGTAATAAATCATCTAGTTTTCCCTGAGCATCTAAGGCGTGGATATCATCACAACCACCAACATGACGATCATTAATAAAAATTTGGGGCACAGAGCGTCTTCCGTTTGCCCTTTGAGCCATTTTATTTCTTGCTACTTCGTCCCCGTCAATACTATACTCTGTGAAATTTACCTCCTTGTTTGTCAATAAATTTTTAGCACGAATGCAAAACGGGCAAGTTCTCCAAGTATAAATTTCTACTTTTGCAGCCATAACGGTCTCAACTTCATTTATCTTTCTTAATTTTAAATGTTGAAATTGGCCGTCGGTGCTTTATCCCCGCTTCTGGTTCATTTTTTCAAATTAGTAAGCCTATTGATTGGAATCAATATAAGCTCTATACTGATTTTAGTGTAAAAAAATACATTTATTTTCAACAGAAAAAGTATTTTATTACACTTCTGTGTTACGATTATGAGTAAGGCATTCGGTTGTTAGTCTACAATTAGGATTGACAGAATAATCAACCAAATGCGGTTTCCATACTAGTTATGTTTAGTTGCACTAGTTGCGTAATAACCTGATAATATTTCAGAAAGAATACTATCAGCCTCAGGAATAACACTGATAGTATTTTAAACAACCTGAAAATTTTATAGGTATTTCCAACTATACATATTGGTTTAGGATCCAATTTTGGAATAATAAACATAGGGGCGAACAGCCGTTCGCCCCTAAAGAATCTAGTGAAACCAATAAAGAATCGTTGTGTTTACTCGCAAGAGGTAGCGTATTCTATCAACTGAGCAAGACGCTGACGTAAGGTTTCTAATCCTAAACGTTTGCTTGCTGAGATAAACACTGCCAAAGGAAACTCTTCCTGCGCTAAAGCTAAGGCATCGCTATTAACTTGATCAATCTTGTTAAAAACAACCAGCGCTGGACCAGGAGTCACAGGCATTTGGGCTAAAATTTCCCTAACTGCACGAATATGACTTAACCAAGCTGGATGTGAGAGATCCACCAGATGTATTAAAGCATCTGCTTCTGTAACTTCCTCTAAGGTAGCGCGAAAGGCATCCATTAAAGATGCAGGCAGTTCATGAATAAACCCCACTGTATCTGTAAGTAGAATTTCTTGAGGTTCATCATTCGTCGCGTGAGGAATTACCAGACGGCGGGTGGTAGGATCAAGCGTTGCGAATAGTTGGTCAGCGGTGTAAACTTCGGCGTTAGTTAGAGCATTCAGTAAGGTAGATTTACCAGCATTGGTATAACCGACCAAAGCTACAGAAGGAACCTCTTGATGTTGTCGCCGTTGTCGCAAGCGATCGCGATGTGCCTGAAGTTGGTTTACTTCTTGTTGTAAACGGGCGATACGACGCCCAATGGCACGACGCTCGGTTTCTAGTTTAGTTTCACCAGGACCTCGTGTACCAATACCACCACCCAGCCTAGACATTGCTTGACCTCTACCAGTGAGTCGTGGTAGCATGTACTCTAGCTGTGCTAGCTCGACCTGTAATTTACCAGCACGAGACTGAGCGCGTTGAGCAAAGATATCCAAAATGACTTCGGTGCGATCAACCACTCGAACGCCAATTTGAGATTCTAAATTACGGATTTGCGCAGGTGAGAGGTCGTGATCGAAGACAACAAGATTTACTCCTAACGTCTGGGCAACGAGGGCGATTTCTTGAACCTTGCCTTCACCTACTAGTGTTTGAGGATGAATGCGCGATCGCTTCTGCCTCATCATCTGCAAAACCTCTCCCCCCGCAGTATCCACCAACCGCCCCAATTCTTCCAAGGTGTCTTGAAATTGTTGAGGAGTCATATTATCGGTCTGTACACCGACAATTAGAACACGATCTTGGTCAGTGTCTACTTCTTGAGCAACAAACTCCCGGCGGAATTCTGCCTCTAGTGCTTCCACTAAATCAATCAAGTCTTGCTGTGAGAGCATATCTAGGCTCATAGGCGGTGATACGCTCCAGCTTGGGGAAGGGACGTTGTTATCTTGTTCTTTAGCCCCGTTGTTACTGGAGAAATTATCGGAAACTTTTTTAGTGGCAGGACTAGCGATTAAGTCACGAGAGTCTTGCGGTGTAAGATGAGCTAAATAAGCTTCTTTTACATACCCAGTAGCGCCACCACCTCGGCGCTGAAATCCTGAACCAGTAACATTGAGCATCACTAAGGCGTCTAGCCGTTGCATAGCCATAGCCGTCAGCGCCACTTCATTAGGTGGTTCTGGCTTTAAATGAGTGGCTATACAACGAATACCACTGAGTCGTTCTGCACCGTAACGAGGCAGTTCCAGTGGTGGTATTTGCGTCTGGCGAGGTGTACCTACGCCAACACGGATCACTTGTCCACGTCGGTTGATGTAGGCACATACAGGCTGATTGATTTCAGAACTGATTGCTGCCAAACGCTGTGAAAACTCAGGCGTAGTGATGCGATCGCCTGGTATGCGTTGGTGGTACAGCCGCTGTAGTTGTTTGAGCTGGCTGGACTTGAAACCTTGGAGATTACCAAAGATAGTCTCTATAGGCGTATACGACCAGTAAAATGGTCCCCCGAATCCATCTCTTCCTATTTTACATCACAGTACTTCGTGTCTCAATATTTCTTAGGATCGGTCAGGTAGTGGTAATACTACAAGGTAAAAAAATCTCGTGCCGTAAGCTTCTTACTTAATTTTTCATCGTAGCTTTATTTTCGGTGGCTTCTACTATTATAGTAATTTATACTCATCACGTACTACAGTTTCTTCTTGTTTGGGATTATAGCTGCTATGCTTGACGCTCGTAAGGGAGAAGCAATGCTAGAAAATAAGAAAGCGTTGAATTTCTTAGGGTAAATCATGAAAACCTTTACAGCTTACATTGAGTGGGATAGTGAAACAAAATTATATGTTGGTATCATTCCCGGTATTCCTGGCGCTCATACTCAGGGAGCTACCTTAGACGAACTCCAAGCAAACCTTCAAGAAGTTTTGGAGTTGTGTTTAGAGGAGTACAAAGACTCAATTGAAGATTTGCCTCAGTTTGTAGGATTGCAACAGATTCAAGTAGCAGTATGAGCCGCCTTCCTATTGTTAACTTTAAGACTATGGAAAAGGTACTTCTGCATCTGGGTTTTGAACAAGCGCGACAGAAAGGAAGTCATGTCTTTTACAAGCACCCAGATGGTAGAACTACTACAGTACCGAATCATTCAGGGAGAGATATTGCACGTCCACTAATCAGAGAAATTCTCCGAGAAATTGAGCTAACAATTGAGGACTTTCAAGCAGTGTTGGAAGATTTATAACGAGCAGAGGTTTTATGAACAAGGAATTTGAGAACGAAATGGAAGATGAGTTACTTTCTGAGTATGACTTTGCTCAGATGGAAGGGGGTGTGAGAGGAAAGTATCTTGAGCGATATCGTGCAGGGACAAACCTAGTGCTTTTAGATCCAGATGTCGCCCAAGCTTTCCCTGATGATGCATCAGTGAACCAAGCGCTAAGGATGTTAATTCAGGTTGCACAACGCTACCAACCTAACAATTCCGCAACAAATGCTCTGTAGTGAATTTTCTTTTCCTGCAAGGTTTGAGGATTGTTTCTACCTCACAAAGGTTTAAGTTCGGCTATATGAGCGTGTTGGTGTAGAGCGCAGTAGGCGATCGCTCTTTTTATCATCCCATTATTCTAACATCAACTCATCCGTTACTAACTTACTTGGTAGCTGTTCCTGAATCAGTGATTGAAATCGTTCATCTTCTCGAATAATGTCAAAATCTGAGTCACTCTTTGCCATCTCTTGGTATTCGCTAGCATTGAGATTAATTGCTTGTTGAAGATTTTCAATAGCCCGTTCAATATTACCTTGAATAGCATAACAACAAGCTTTATTATACCAAGCTTTGTGGTAGTCTGGTTGAATTTTGAGAGCTTGGTCGTAACAGGAGATAGCCTCCTCATATCGTCCTAAATCATCCAACGCAATGCCTTTGTTGCTCCAAGCTTTGTGGTCGTCTGGTTGAATTTTGAGAGCTTGGTCGTAATAGGAAATAGCTTCCTCATATCGTCCTAAATTCCTCAGTGCATTACCTTTGTTGTTCCAAGCGTAGTTGTAGTCTGGTTGAATTTTGAGAGCTTGGTCATAACAGGAGATAGCTTCCTTATATCGTCCTAAACTCCTCAGTGCATTACCTTTGTTGTTCCAAGCGTAGTAGTGGTCTGGTTGAATTTTGAGAGCTTGGTCATAACAGGAGATAGCTTCCTCATATCGTCCTAAATCATCGAGTACAATGCCTTTGTTGTTCCAAGCATAGTAGTAGTCTGGTTGAATTTTCAGAGCTTGGTCGTAATAGGAGATAGCTTCCTCATATCGTCCTAAATTCCTCAGTGCATTACCTTTGTTGTTCCAAGCGTAGTTGTAGTCTGGTTGAATTTTCAGAGCTTGGTCATAACAGGAGATTGCTTCCTCATATCGTCCTAAATCATCGAGTACAAAGCCTTTGTTGTTCCAAGCGTAGTAGTGGTCTGGTTGAATTTTCAGAGCTTGGTCATAACAGGAGATAGCTTCCTCATATCGTCCTAAATCATTGAGTACAATACCTTTGTTGTTCCAAGCGTAGTAGTGGTCTGGTTGAATTTTCAGAGCTTGGTCGTGACAGGAGATTGCTTCTAAATAATCTTGTCCAGCAGCAAGTACATTTCCTAGTTCTGAGTATAAATTCGCTAGATCACGATCGCTCTTATGCTCTTCTGCTATTAGCTCTTGAATTTTTACTATTTTTTTATTTCTTTCTTCAGTAGTTAGCATTTTGTATTTCTGAGAGTCTCCTTCCTGAAGAATGCGCAATGATTCTTGTTCTAGGCTTTCTCTATTTGTAGGAAATTCAAAAACTCCAGACCGCCAGTCGAAAAAATCAGGAGCGCGTTGTATTAGATATTTAATAGCAAATAAAGGCAATATAAAAACAAAGCATATATTATTAAATGTTTCTCTAAACCTTTCCCGTTGTTGATTAAGATTAATTAAAACAGGGGGTACTCCCTTCCAGCTATAAAAGTAAATATCTTTAGCACTCCAACCAGCTAGCTTTTTTACTTCTTCATATTTATAAAATGAGCACTCTAATCCTTCGATAAATAGTATGTCTATCTTATTTTTTAGATATAATTTGTCAATTAAATAATTATAAAAATTATCTACTGGTTCGTTTAATTTTAAAAGATCAATGTTTTTATCAGGGATATCTTGTTTGATTTGCGCAATTAACTCCTTACCCTGAGATGGAGAACAGCGAATAAATATCAAGCCAAAGTTTTCTGTCAGTTTAAGAGTGCGAACTAAGGCTTGATATTCCTCTTCTATTTCTGGTGGTACATCTTTATCCCAATTAGTTAATTCTAGTTTCATAAGCTGTTGCTTATTTAATTTGTGTATGAGAAGTAGAATTGTAGGTTGGGTAGAGCGACAGCGAAACCCAACAGATCCCCATAAATGTTGGGTTTCGTCCCTCAACCCAACCTACGTTAAACTTATTTTGAGATACTTTTTTCAAAAAAAAAGATGCCCTTTGTAAACTATCTTTATTCATGAATATTATCTTATTAGTTTTTACTTTTGAAGTTGTTTAAAAGCATCCTGAAATTCTTTAATTCCTTTGATTACGGGATGAATATCATACCAACATTCGCTTTCTCCTTCTGCATTCAAGTAGCGATATTCCAAGATACAGCGATTAAATAATAAGCCTCGGTATAGAGGATCATTTTCTATTTGCTTAGAACTATGTACTTTTGCTAGTGCTTGCCATTCATTGGCATAAACAGTATTCCGGTAGGTATTTCGTAAGTCACTAACTGAGCGTTGTAAGGCTCGGGTGGGAATGGGCAAAGTATCAGTGTACTTAATTGCTTCCTTCATTAATAATAATAAATTGCGCACATGACCGCCACTCATGAGACATAGTTTCTCTAAATCCTCGCGCTGCTGAAACATTTCTACAATAGAGCGATTTTGATCAATTAAACTCAAACGTTTTTGCAGCACTTCTGTAACTTTATTAATTCCTCGCTGGTAGGGTTGATTGTCTGGTGTTTGCACCATAATCATTGGTAATACTTGAGGATTACCATAAGTATTTGCTACATCTGCTGCTCGATTAGAATACAGGATAGAAATTGGTACTGTGTAAACTAAATGGCAATTTAAGCTTTTGAGTTGGTCACTACGATCTAGAAAAATTTGATCGTGATTGGTGCGTCCATCTTCTTGTGGAATAGGCACAATTCGATCTAAGTTATCTGCAATTATAACTAGTTGAGAATATCCAGAGGGTAAGTTATTTGTTGCATCTTTAATAAATTCATTTAACGCAGCAATTAAAGTTAAGGTGTGTGGGTTAACTCGTTCACGAATTTTGTGGCGTAGAGTGGGTTCAGTTCTTAAACTAGCTGTGATTTTGGCGAATTGAGCGATTTGAGCTTCTACAGTTAATTTTTCTAAAGATACGTTAGTTAATGCTAAGTCTTTTAGTTCTTGCCATCGTTCTTTTAACCAGTTTAGTAAAGGTGCTGGATTAGCGTTATCTTTTAACGCTTCTAATAAGCGTCGTGTACAAGCAAGAAGAACATCCGTATATTGCGCGTCTTCTGGCTCAATATCTTCTTCATCAGCTGCAAAATAGACAACAAAGCATTCTTGTTTATCTAAATAATCCTGAAGGCGCAATAGTTCCGTTGATTTCCCTGCACCACGATGACCAGCATATAGTTGACAAGTCACCCTATCTGATAGCAATATTTCTTTGCCTATTCCTACCAATATATCGCCATCTCCACGCACATCATTACAATTCACATACGCTGGATCTCCTGCGGGTAAAGGTCGAAATGGGTCAAAGACGTTGTATAAGCGTTTTAAAAAGGCAAAATCTTGCACCATAAATTAAAGGTAATAGGGAAGAGGAAATAGGTGTCAAGCTCTGACAACAGTAATAGAACGTCCATTTCTCGTAGTTGTAACTTGAGTTGTCAACCGTTCTTCTAGAGGTAGAGCGTTACTACGTCGATCAAAAATAACTAACCAACCAAAATTTACTCCTAATCGTGCCAAATAGGAATCTAACTGCTCTAGACCCGTCGAATAGGGGTCTTTTCTCCTATCACGCCAAACTTTTAATTCAATTCCTAATGTTATCTTTCCATATCTAAGACACAAATCCATGCGTACGCGCAGCGGCGGCTTCCGCATCGCGCCCAATAGCATATTCCCGTAATTGTCGTAAAATCGAAATCAATGCTTGATCCTGTAAGGAATCAATTTCATCAATAAATAAAACTAGCGGTCTTGGTGAAGCTTGCGCCCAAGCCTGTAAACTTGATCGAATTCTTTGTCCTATTTCCCCGTATTGCCAAACAGGTGGTTGTAAGTCTTCTGGTAAACGAACAGCGATCGCCTCTCGCCAAGCACCAAGAATTGCCAATTCTGCTGTTCCAGGCTCTTGACTGAACGGTGCTCCCACTTCAACAGATACCATAACTGCCGCATAGCGTCCACTACAAGTCAGTTGTTCTGCTAGCGCTAGCATTGCAGTGCTTTTACCAGTTTGGCGAGGTGCATGAATTACAAAATAGTTACGTTGTTCAATCAGTCGTTCTAAATCAGGCAATCGACTGGTTGGCGACAGCATGTAGTGAATATCAGGTTGACAGGGACCTGCGGTATTGAACCAACGAGACATATAAATCAGCTGCGCTATGGTTTGAGCGTAAACTTATAACTATCGATTGTAGATTTCCTCTCGGCTGAGTCGATCACTCACTTGAACTGGATTTTCAGTCAATTCATCAATTATGTCTTTTTTTTGCAATGATTTTTTCTTAACTAATTTTTGCAAATCCACCGACAACCAACTCTCGTACTGTGGGTACACAGGCAATCTTGGCACTAATTCCCATCCAGCCGGTTGTAAAATTTCTCTCAACAACTGCTCATTAGGATGAGGATAATCGGGATTGACTTCATCTTTTGGTGAAATTCCGCCTAAGTCTCGCGCACCAGCTTCTAGACAAGCAAGTAACCATTGATCATCTTTAACTAAATTCGGCGGAATTTGGATGGTAATATCTTGTGGGAGAATTCGACGTGCCTTAAAAATGACTTCTGGTAATTGATGAGGATTAAAAGGTGGTGCGTTTAAGGTTTGCTGGCTTCCTGGACTGTGGGGTTGAAGGATAACTTCTTGAATATGGTGATAACGTTGATGGATCTGGGATATAGCTTCTAGTGTTTCCCACCAATCATCTTCCGTTTCGCCAATCCCTAATAGTAAGCCAGTCGTGAACGGGATTTTTAATTCTCCAGCCCACTGTAATTGTTGCGATCGCACTTCTGGTAGTTTGCTTGGTGAGTGACGATGCACTGTTTTTAGCAATTTTGGCGTTAACTGTTCCAGCATCAACCCCATAGAAACATTAACATTCTTCAGCCGTTGCATTTCCTCAAAACTCAGTGGTCCAGCATTTGTGTGTGGTAAAAACCCCATTGAAAGCGCCAATTCACACAAGTCGTAAATTCGCTGAAACCACGCCTGACGCTCTGGAGAATTAGGATGAACTTCACCACTGAGTATCAATATTTCACAGATATTTTGACTTTGAAGTGGCTTTAAAAGCTCTTCTGCTGCTGAAAGTGTCAGCCACGGACTTTTCCCCGGATCTGTACGAAAGTTACAGTAAGTACAACGATTAAAGCACTCGTAAGTGGGAACTATCGTGTAAGCAGGGCTATAGGTGACAATTCTTGACATGGAAGATTAATTAGAAATCGGATCTATTGCTATTCAAGCTGTTCTTTCACAGTTGAGAGAGATTTTCGTTTCAACTGGCCAAAAGTTCAGTAACATAGATACTGACGAGTATATTGCCTCACTATCATGGGTAACACCTTTGGTCATCTGTTTCGTATCACCACTTTTGGAGAGTCTCATGGTGGTGGTGTAGGCGTTATCATCGATGGTTGTCCTCCACGACTGGAAATTTCGGCTGAGGAAATCCAAGTGGAGTTAGATAGAAGGCGTCCAGGACAAAGTAAGATTACAACTCCTCGCAAGGAAGCAGACGCATGTGAGATTTTGTCTGGGGTGTTTGAGGGAAAAACTCTAGGAACACCGATCTCAATTCTGGTAAGGAATAAAGATACTCGTTCCCAAGATTATGATGAGATGGAACAAAAGTATCGTCCTTCTCATGCAGATGCAACTTACGATGCAAAATATGGCATTCGCAACTGGCAAGGTGGTGGGAGATCTTCAGCGAGAGAGACAATTGGAAGAGTAGCCGCAGGTGCGATCGCCAAAAAAATTCTTTATCAAGTTGCCAATGTTGAAATCATCGGTTACGTTAAACGGATCAAAGATTTAGAAGGGATTGTTGATCCGAATACTGTAACTTTAGAGGAAGTAGAAAGCAATATTGTCCGTTGTCCTGATACTGAAAGTGCAGAACGGATGATTGAATTAATTGAGAAAATTGGCAGACAGGGTGATTCGGTTGGTGGTGTAGTAGAGTGCGTAGCGCGAAATGTACCGAAAGGCTTGGGTGCTCCAGTATTTGATAAATTAGAAGCAGATATTGCCAAAGCTGTGATGTCTCTACCTGCAAGTAAAGGTTTTGAAATTGGTTCGGGTTTTGGAGGGACGCTGCTTACTGGTATTGAGCATAACGACGAGTTTTATATTGACGATGCGGGGGAAATTCGCACTTTAACTAATCGTTCTGGCGGAATTCAAGGCGGAATTTCCAACGGTGAAAATATCATATTGCGTGTTGCATTTAAGCCCACAGCAACTATTAGAAAAGAACAAAAGACAGTAACTCGCGAAGGTGAAGAGACGCTTTTAGCAGCCAAAGGACGACACGATCCTTGTGTGTTACCTCGTGCAGTACCAATGGTTGAGGCGATGGTGGCGCTAGTACTATGTGACCATTTGTTAAGGCATTATGGCCAATGTAAAGTACTGTGATACAATTTATACCAAATAAGCATCTAGTCATCAGGTAATCTTCCGACGCTTGTCTCAAAACGTTTGACAGGAAGCGCTACAGCTACTGAGCGATCGCGTCTGAATATAATTTCACCAATCAGCAATTCAACAAGAACCACCACTTCGTTGATAACTAAGATCTAAAACACGCTGTTTTTCGGAAAAATCGCAAAAGCTGTTGAAGAATTACTCAAGCAGAAACGCGAATTCTCGTTTTTAGCGAACTCCTTAAAGAAGGAGTCATAATTCATTCTGACTCCTGACTCCTGACTCCTGAATTCTTTTATCCACACTTATCTAGAAAAGGATTATGTGCTAATGACTGATTCTGTGATAACGCCTAGCCTGGCTAGTACTTTTGCTTTCTCTCAAGGAGAATTAATCTTCTCGAATTTCAGTAAACCCTTTTCAATAATTGAAAAACAGAATCACGGTGACGCTTTTCCTACATCCAGCGGTGGTGTTGTAGCAGCTCAAAATCTTCATGCAGTTATAAACGTCACAGATAAACCACCATCAGCATCTACTTCTGCCGTAAGTCAAGCGTTTGGCAATAGTAGAGACTATACAGGAGGTGCAAAGACTATAGCTACAATCATAGCTAACTTTGATATAGAGGCAGGAAAAATCTTTTCGTTTCAGTTCTCGACGACTCTAGACTTACAAACAAAAATACATGATCAAAAAATAGAGAAATCCCACGTATCTGGAGATATTTCATTTAGATTATTTGATACGACTGATATACCCAAACAAAATCTTCAGAATTTTCTTTCCTCATTGTTATCTGATAACGCAACTTCCAGCATAAAAAAGAGTCCATTAGACTTCTTTATTCTCAATGGAAATTTAATTACTATAGGTAATAATGATTCTATTAAATACGAAAAAAGCCCAAACATTCTCCTAAATAATGGAGAAAAGAAGTTTAATGTTGGAGGAATACAAGAAGCTGCTAAAGTTTCTTATAAGGGTTCTTTTCAACGAGCCTTTGCTAAAGAAACCAATTTAACTTTAATAGCCTTGCGGAGGAGCGAAGCTGGAGTTGCAGCATCTAAAAACCCAATTATATAGCAGTCACTGAATCCAAGATTTTCAACGCTTTCTGAAACTCTTGCTTAAACCACCAAGGTGAACTACCCACAGTGCCGCAAGCGGTCACAGTGGGCTTCTGACACCCTGAAAAGGGCTATCAGAACTTCCTTCGAGGTACTAGCTTTCGCAGTAGAAATAACTACTTTCCCTTTCCGGCTTTTTA